>LQAG01000061.1_pt1 | contig 56192 bp, 82 predicted proteins | sample 1535801 | NCBI WGS metagenome assembly LQAG01 (sample SAMN04331584, study PRJNA305678) | bioreactor metagenome | isolation source: bioreactor_3 inoculated with Wadden Sea sediment 1st replicate of a... | place: Germany:Bremen
TTTCATATAAGCGCCAATGGAGAAAACTGCCCAGTAAGACAACTGAAAGCCCACATTCCACACCCAAAAAATGGCTGATGGACATGGATAGTAAGGCCACAAAACCAAGAGCGTTTAGAATGTCGTACTTCCTCTTTGTAAAAATTGAAAACACATGGAGGCAGATCATGCTAAAGGCTCGTATGGCTGAGAATGAAGCCCCTGATAGCAGAACGAAAAAGAACATGATCACTACAGAAAGTGTAACCGAAAGCTTATATGGGCATCTGAGTTTAGATAAAACCTTGATATAAACATATAGAGTATTCCAAAGTGGAGTCCAGATACAGCCAGTATATGTGCAGTCCCTGTCACACGGAAGCTTTCAAGGGTTATTTCATCAATACCCCTGTCATCGCCTAAAAGAATCCCCTTTAACAAACTGCCTTCATCACTGTCTAAATACTGGTCCACCCTGTAAAAAAGTTTTTCTCTCAGTTCTGCCACCAAAGACAAAAGAGAGACCTTCACCTCATCCACACTTATGCTTTTATCAAGCTTTAAAACTAGGGGGATTCTCAGGCTGTTATAATACTTTCTCGGTGAAAATGTTCCTGGGTTTCTGGCCTCTTCAAACTTGGATATGTGACCATAGACATGGATTTCATCCCCCACTGTCCAGGCGGGATCCTTCCCCCATTTATGCCGGACAAGAATTTTAGGCACCCTTCGCACAAGTTGACGCTTTTTTCCAGCACCTTCCACCGTGTTCTCATGGTCATAAACCTTAACATCACTCATAATGGTGGTATAGAGTCCAACGTCTTTCACTAGACCACTCACCTCATACCTGCCATTTATAGTTTCGTCGGCCTCAACACTTAAAAACTGTATGTGTACAAATTCTATAAAGAGCACTGCCACCACCAATATGCAAATATATAAGCCCACCTTGTCTAAGTCATTTTGTTTCTTAAAACAAGCCATAAACGAAACAAGGCTTAATACAAGAAGGAAGCCTCCCACTATTCTAAGTATATAAATATTTATTACACTTACTGCTACAATAATAGCCCACATCAGTATCGACAATTCTATAAGCGGTCTTCTCATTATCAGTCTCCCATATAGAGTCAAGCTTCATTCACCAACTTTTATTTATATCCTTGTCTAATTATAATTCACAATGCAACTTTTTTACAATATTTTGTAAATTGATTTTCTGATTCTGCGACCCCACTTTCAGCCCACCGCTTTTTATGGTGCAAGGCTCTTAAACGAACATAAAAAAACCGCTGAAATGCTTATATGCATTTCAGCGGTTCTTTCAAATCATAATTTTGAACTTAACAGATGTAGGGCCAAGCCCTTCATGAGTCTACTGGTCGGCAGACTCCGCAGCCAGCGCTCTCTTTTGTTCAACATTTGCAATCGGTTCCGGTTTAAGTAAAAGGACTGTCACCACGGCAGTTAAAGGTATGGTTAATATCAAACCTATACTCCCTGCAAGAGACCGAACAATTTCAGTTGCAATAATGTCAAGGTTTAACATCCGAACAAGAGGGGTGTCATAAGCCATAAAGAGTAACAGCAGAGGAATAGAGCTTCCCGTATAAGCAAGAATGAGTGTATTGGACATTGTGCCCATTACATCCTTGCCGACCTCCATCCCTGCTGAAAAGAGCTCTCCTCTTGAGAGTTCCTTATTGGCTTTATAAACTTCCTCAATCGAAGATGCGATGGACATGGCCACATCCATAACAGCCCCAAGGGCTCCCAGTAAAATGCCAGAGAATAGAAGGGCCTTGAAATCAAACTGAATCCCTTGTGGAATGTATAGAAGCATGGAAGCTTCTTCAGTTGACATACCCGTCATCTTCACGTGCTGCCCAATAAGGTAAGCTATACCGCCTGCAATAAGAACACCAGATATTGTACCAATGATGGCTGCTATGCTTTTTTTCTAAATCCAGAAACAAGCAAAATCGTTACAACAGTTATAACTATACAACTCATAACTGTGATTGGCACTGGACTTAGGCCATTTAGGATACCAGGTATGATGAACTTCCACACCATAACAAGGGTAATTCCTATGGTGACAACCGTCTTCAAGCCCTTGAGCTTGCCCACCAAGACTAAAACTGCAATAAATCCTATAACCAACCATTTCAAATAACCTTCTCGATTATAATCTGTGACAAAGACATCCACATCACCATCTGAGTACTCATCCACTTGAATGATGACCTTGTCACCAATCTTTACTGGTATATCATACCCCGGATGACCTGATAGGACATTGTCCGTTTCATGAATTTCCCCTTCATATTTTCCTGAGACTATTTGAACCTGCACTTCTTGAATCATCTCGCCGTAGCTGTCATCTTCAGAAAGCGGGAATTCTGTTACATCTATAACCCGTCCGTGTTCTACAAATGATGTCAGTTCATCATCCTGACTCATAATATTATCTGCAAAAACAAAACTAGATACCAGCATCATCAACATAATGACAAGTATACTTATTCTTTTTTTCATTTTATTCCTCCTACTCGACCTACTTATTGTATCACCTTGGAGGAATATATCCAATCCTAAATGACTATCTTTCTCAGTCTAGGTGCTTGCAAAATTACAGATTCATGCCTTTGTCATATCATATATAGAATTTTTGATTCTTATACATCTGTATATGCTGAGCCGAGGGGTCTCGAATAATATTTCAAGTCGATCAGTCATGAATAATGTCTGCAAATTGTCCATCTATAACCTGGACTAGATCTTTTGGAGATAGGCCAATCTGGGCACCTTTTTTTTCCGGCACTTACAATAATTTTCAGCTTCATTTTCAATAGCACTGTGGATGAAAGTCTTATAATTTTTCTTCATGCCAACTGGAGAACAGCCTCCTCTTACATAACCAGTGTGTTTTTGAATATCCTTTACAGGAATCATTTCCACTTTCTTTTCTCCACAGGCCTTTGCTGCCTTTTTCATGTCTAATTCTCCCGAGACAGGCACCACAAAGACATATAGATCTCGCCCTTGGCCCTTTGTCACAAGGGTCTTATACACGATGTCATGCGACTTGCCTATTTTGTCAGCCACAGAAATGCCATCAATCTTGTCATCGTCAATTGTGTATGAAATAGACTCATATGTGATATTGTTCTGGTCTAATATTCTTTCTGCATTTGTTTTCTTAGATTTGCCCACTTTGCACCACTCACTTTCCTTATGTCATCCATTTTTGTCACCATTATAACAGAAAATATGAAATTTATCCTTTTAAAGTCTTGTAGAAGTGGACATAATATAATATGATGCTATAATGACTGTCCAGATGAATACTGGAAGAAGTGGATACTTCATATAACAGGCATAAGATTTTTTCCCGAATTTACAAGGGACAAAAGAATATAATCAATACATCGAATTTATAATAAAAAGAGGTTTAACTATGATAGAACTTGGAAAATTTCAAGAACTCAAGATTTCTCATTTTTCACCATCAGGTGCTTATTTGATTGATCCAAATGGCACAGATGACACAGATAGCGTACTGCTTCCTCGATCAGAGGTACCTTCAGAGGTGGAGGCAGAAAGTGTTTTAAAGGTATTTATCTACAAGGATTCTGAAGACCGAGTCACAGCCACGCTTTTAAAGCCCGAACTTTCCCTTGGAGAGATTAAAAAGCTAGAAGTGGCTGATGTGACAAAAATTGGAGCCTTCATGAAATGGGGTCTAAAAAAAAGACCTTTTACTGCCTTATTCCGAGCAAACCAGGACTGTAAAAAGCGGTAAAAAGTACCTTGTGGCTTTATACATTGATAAATCTGATCGTCTATGTGCGACGATGAAATTCTCAAAGCATTTTGACAGAACACCACCTCATAAACTAAACGACATTGTTGATTGTTATGTTTATGATGTTAAAGATGAACTTGGAGCCTTTGTTATTGTCGATAACAGATACGAAGGGCTTATTTTGAAAAGCGCCCTAGCACAGAACAATCTTCAAATTGGCGATACCACAGAAGCGCGTGTTCAAAGAATCCGTCCTGATGGCAAGATTGATTTAAGCCAGCTTGAGTCCGTAACAGCGTATGGATGCAGATTCACAAAAATATGGGACGCCCTAGGAGATGCCGCTGGCCGTTTGCCTTTTAATGATAAATCTGATCCAGAACTGATCAAATCAGAATTTGGCATGAGCAAACGCGCATTTAAGAGAGCTGTGGGGCAACTTCTTAAAAGCGGAAAAATTCGAATCACTGATGATGGCATTGAAATGAAATAGTGCAGATCGCACATGTGGGGACGACTCTAAAAAGAGCCGTCCCCATTTTTAATGCTACAAGGTTCGCAATCTGCACTGCATTCTTTCTATATTATTCAGAAGCTGCCCCTAAATTGGATGCACACGCCTGAATGAGATACTGAAATCCTTTTGGAAGCTCTTGTTGAGTCGCTTGCACCTCTACATGATATTTGGCATCATTGCTCTTATTGTACTTGGTACCATGCTCTGATGAACTTGAAGAGTCATGAGACACACTGCCCTTGATGGTTGCAGAAAAGGTCCCCAACCCACCTTGCTTCTAATGACCCACTTTCGCTTGTGTGGGAATCACTCTTCTCACTTGTGTTTTCTTCAAAGCTTGACTTCACTTCCATATCAAAAGTTATGTCAACATTATTAATGCCCAGTGTCGGAATAGGAATAAGGGACAAAAGGGGCAAATTCGCCATTGCTTGTTTGGAGCTTTCCTTATCACCCTCTTTTGACTCTGTGGCTGTCTGGAAAGTCAACATACGTGGTACAAACGGTTTATCCGAGGTACCCTCCCCTTCAAAGCCCGCATCCAGTATGTATTGCTTTTTGAGCCATTGCCATATTAATATTTGCATCACACGCGGCATTAAGCGGACCGCCAATCAAACTTTTCATTGGTAAGCCTTGAAAGGCTTGCGCCATATTCACTAAACTGCTTTCAGCCATTACTCTGCACCTCCATATTAGTTTGGTAGTTGATTGCTGATGGCCTTATCATAGCCTTGAATAACTTTTTGAAGGCCTTCTGGCACACCAGCATTTGTAAATGTCATGTGGACCTCTGTGACATTGTTGGAATCGTGAGGTGTTAGCTGCACCCCCAATTTATGGAGCTGACTGTCCACACCGTTGCGATCCTCTTCAATTTCCTCAGCTGAAATATCAATTTTTGTCTTGACCTCAATTTTTTCCATTTTTACATCCGTGTGTGACACCAGGGATATAAGTGGCAAATGCACATCATGGGTTGAGGCTTCCAACTTGCCATTGATCATTTTCTCCTGCGGAAACTGAACCCGAATCATCTTAGGAACCAGTTTTTGTCAAGATCCATATTGGACGCTATGCCTGCGTCAATGGGCACATCTTTGTTCTCAGGATTCGCATACTCAAAATATCTGAGAAGTCTATGAATATTCTGTTGTTCAACAGATTGCGAAGCTTTAATCACGGCATTTTCTATTGCTGATATGAGTGAGCTTAAGTAGAGTCTCATTCTTATCCCCCTTCGTTTCTAATTGTTTATACAATACATTTATAGTTGAAATGGCCGTATTTCTCTGTGCTTAAAAACAAGCTTTCCTTTATCCTCTCTTAGCATTTGTGCTTCGTATATGTATTTTTATGCCTTAGTTTCCATAGAAAAGGTTTTTTAAGGCTGTACTTGAAAGTGTCTTCATTTCCCTGTCTCTCATCATCTTTTTTAAGGAAAAGGGGCGCTTTAATGTAGAACTCACTAAGCACCAAATTGGATCCTTGTATGTTCATTTGACTTACTTTATGGTTGGAATGATCATATGTATCAGCTTGATGCACATAGTCTTGAACTGCATTTTTTAAAAGGTCATCTAAGTCTTTTGCTGAGACTTTTATCGAGTTTCTTCTTTTCCGGATCACTTTAGATTTTAAAACCTCCATAATTCTTTATGGCCATGTTTTCATCAACAACCATGCTGTCTATTTGCATGTCATTTCTCATTTGCACTATAGCGGCGCCGTCATAAATATCACCTTTCGACCATGCCCTTGTTTGCCACAAATATTTTATGCCAAATCGACCGTCAAAATGTTTAACGACATCATAGCTTCCATAAAGACCAATGTCATACTTGAGATCAGCTTCTGTCATCTTGACGTAAACTGCCTTCATATACTTTTCAAGCAGTGGATAGTCCGATTCAGAAGGATTATAGTCAACAGTGAAATAAATGGCTGTATTTTTAGGCTGATTCACATACTGAGCCAGCTCTATTGCAGCGCTGCAGTCTTTCATCCCCTGTTCATAGTTGAAATAGGATGCACTTGTCGGATTGGCCTCGAAAATAGCCACTATATTCAATCCTAAGGCGCTGATCATCTCCCCTTCATCTGGGGTTAACTGTTTCCAGGAATCTTTTTTATAATAATATCGCCCTATAAACTGTCCACCATTTTTCTTGAGAATTTCAAGTTGCGCCTTGGTCTTTTTCACGGCAAAATCAAAGCCTTTGGTCTCTCTTTTGCCTTGATTTTGGCGGGGCTGGCTTGACGATTTCCTGAGGCTTTTTACTGGCTTTCGCCTCCTCCTGCTTTGCCTGCGCCATCCCCTCTTCAGTCTTGTAAGTTTTTATAATCAAATCTGCGTTTTTAAGAGCATGTCCATGAAACTCACATCATGCCAAACTTGACAGGGACTATTTATACTTTCATTCCAGTCCCTAATTTCTACCGAACCATTGTGCAGACCATGCACGGGGCAAACAAAAGTATATGTCACTTGATCTTTTGAAACGGACATAACCAGCAGAATCACAGGCCTTTGATAATAGTTTTTTACAAGAATCAAACACCCCGGCTTCACATCTTTAAGCGGTATGACTGGGTATGTATCCACTCGGTCTAAATCAACGTATTGGTTTAAGTGATCTTTATCTTGAGCAAGCAAGCCCTTTAGCAAATGTGCCACATAGGCCTTGTCTCCTATTCCCGTATACTGGCGAATGGAGTCTACAGTTTGCGTCAGTCTTGTCTGCGACAGATTTTCTATGTTCGGAATGAAGTTGAGTATATTTTTCTTTATGGTCTCAGGTGTGTTGTATACACCCTTTGCATATGGCACTGTAATATGTCTATTCTTCACTTCAATAGACGTGTAACTCTTGACTTCATTTTCTAGAAAATTGGATACCTCGCTGGATCCATACCTTGAATCAGGAGGCTCTTTCACCTTCCCATCCGTCTTGGAATTCCCACTATGACCAGCTTCTTCTTGAGCGTCATCGTTTGAAAACACATCAGACTGGCCCTTTAGTTTTGGGAACGTATTTTCACTTAAATCAGCATTCGGATAAACCTTACTGTAAAATTTCTTTCCAAGATAGCCTGCGTGGCTGATACTCAGTAAGACCATAAAAGATGTGCTTAACCCTCTTATATGTATCTCGTTTGACCTTAGATCTCCCATTTGATGAACTGTCTGAGCGAAAAATTGATAGAGAAGAATCAAGGTTATAAACATATTTTGAAATCGACTTATTGACACAGTGCCTTGCTTGACTTCCATGAACATTTCACTGAAAGTATGAGGGCGTCCACTTGTACCTTTCTTTTTCAAGTTTCCTTGAGGTGTTTGAGTCTTTAGCAGGGTTTCCCCTTTGCGAATTGTCTTGCACTTGACCACCGATTGTGTCAAATGTAGAGGATATTCCGAAAGCGGACAGATTGATGCCTAGAAGCAAGAACAAAGATGCAGGAATGACTATATTTAACCCCTCAGAGTCTTCATCATCATTATCTGTTTCTTGATCTGTTTCTTGATCTGTCTCTTGATCTGTCTCTTGATTTGTCTCTTGATTTGTCTCTTGATCTGTCTTCTGATCTATCTTCTGACCACTTGTAGTTTGACTGCTTGCACCAACAGACCCAGCCATCTGATTGTTCTCAATGATGGCGTCTTGGAAGTTCTGAAAATAGTGAACCGTTACCAGCGAAAACACAAGGCTTATAAGCACTATAGACCATGCAAATAGCTGAAATCTACTTTAAGCTGGTTTTGTTGTTCTTATCCAGTAAGAAGAAAAAAATAGACTTGTAGCCTCTTGCCTTTTCCGAGGCTGCCCGGCTGATTGCCAGCAGCAAGATGGTCAAAACCAATATGGAAATAAGCCATACCCTGGCAATAAGAGGTGAGTGATTCCATAAAGCCTGCATTGTATTCATTGAGCGCCTCCCACTTTTATTTCTACTATCCAATTGGAATTTACTCATTTTTCTCATTTCAAAACCTCTGATGGCACAATCATCCATTTAAATGACACAATTGGATATAAAACGGGTTAGATCATTTTCAGATCTAACCGTTCCAGTTTTTAATTTTTAAGTTGATTTTTTATGCTTTTAAGTGCTGTTGCCTAATTGAATGCTTAAATATCGCAGTTTCAGCTTGTAGGCACTCAGCCTTTTAGAATTTGCTTAAAACTAGTGGTTGTGTCCAGAGATAAGTCTTTTCACACCTGCTTTTTCTAGTGCAACAAGTAGTGGAAATGCCAAGGCGCCTCCAACAAATGCCTGTACGAAGTTTGGTCCAAAAGTGCCTATAACACCACCAGCTCCGTAGAAGAAATACTCTGTTACTGCGTATCCAACCATCATAATAATACCACCAGGTACAAAGGCTACAGTGTATCGAATCGCTGTATGAACAAGGCCTTCCTTATTTTTCATAAGGTGCATGTAAATAAAGCCAACAACCATAGCATCGATGCCTTTAATTAAAAATGTTGGAATGGCATAAGCTGCATAACCGCTAAATACATCTGCAAGCATTGAACCAATCGCAGCTGCTGCGCCACCCAATACAGGGCCTAGTAAAATACCACATAGATATACAATGCTATCACCTAGATGAATATATCCCCCACCTGTTGGTATTTGAATGACCATTGTTCCCACCGTTGCAAGTGCTGCCATTAAACCTGCAAGAACAAGCTTTTTAGTATCCATATCGTTCCCTCCAATGTTATCTTTCTATAATTATTATAACATTCATTGTACCCTGAGTAAACGATTTGAGGGATACAATGCACTCACATTGTATCGTTACAACTAATTGTTTGATATAATAGCGAGTTTATAGTCGCTTTCATTTACAATTCCAGTCACCAAATATGTCAAGTTTTCATTCCCGTCAACGTGTTCAAGACCTTGTATTTCAAGCACTTTCCGGTCAACCCCATCTTGAATGAACAACTGGTTGTCTTTATAATACAGAACACTTTGTCCACTGACAACAAAAGGACTGTCAAAACCGTCAAAGCTTTCTATTGTATCGATACGCTCTCTATCTGATAGGGCAACACCATTATCATCGTAGAGCTTGAGGACCTTTTCTTCATTCCAGTAAAGCACGAAAGCCTTGTCATTAACATACACATTGCTTGGAAAAGCTTGCGTTTCAATGTCTAGGTCAAAACTATAAAGACCACCATTGTCTACATTGTAGGTCCTTAACTCCAACTTTCCTTCTCCAGACCTTTCAATATACGATAAGCGGCTTCCATCCCCACTCCAGTAAAAATTCTCATCCAGCGTCTGACCCTTAGGCAACTTATCAAAATAGACAATTTCCCGTTCAGGGAATTTTATATATCCAATCCGTGTGTTGCTTATTTGCGTGGGACTTTCCAATTTGACCTGTATACACAAATGCCAACCTTTTTCCATCAGGTGACCATACAGGTGCTGTTCCTTTTATTTCTTCAGCGTACTTTCGCCCCGAATCCGCTCCAAACACATTAATGGAATGGTCAGGGTAACTTCCATCAGCACTGATTACCGTGAAATAGCCACCGTCTGGCGAAAGTCTTATGCTCTCATGAAAGTTCTCAAAAACAGAGGCTGGCAAATCTCCAGGTATGACTTTTTTTCGGTAGCTTTTCTAAACTATATGTGGCCATTTGCTGACTTTCCTTAACCATATAGATAAGCTTGTCGCCACTCTGAGATACTTGAACATCAGCTTGTGTTGCTGGAACAAAGTTGCCGCTAATTTTATTCAGAGTTCCCTCATTGGTTTGGTGATATAAGCCTGGACTCTTATCTTTCGATACAAGTATGATTCCATATTCATTTCTAAACAGGCTCTTGTATTTGGAGGGGTCTTTCACTTCCTGTGCAAGGATTTGTTCCACTGTCAAAGCCTTCAAATCCACTCGGTAAGTTCCATAGCCATACTTTTCATGTTCTCCAATGATTTCAAGGAAGTCACCGCCATCAAATGAAACACTCTCAGGCTTTTCATGGAAGCTTTCCAGCTGGGCCACCCCTTGGTCTGATTCAATTTTTTCAACTTTTCTTTCATCAGCCCGCATCGATTTTTTTTCATAGACCTTTGTGTCCAGTACCGTCACAGATGCCACGAGTAGTACAATAAGTAAACCAAGACCTATGGTCAACATGCTCTTGTTCATGCTTGCGCCCCCCTGCTAATCAATATGTCTATTTAAAAATGCCATCACCATGTCAGCTTCTTGATCATTCACATTCATCGCTTTAAACATGAGTCTGTCAATTTCTTTTTTATGAATTTTAATCTCGTCCTCGTTATCCGTCTCCATAATTCTTTTTACAGCATTAGAAATAGATATTTGCCAGTCATAGGCCCAGTAACAAGGACTGCTGTTCTAGCAGTGGTTTGCATACAGTTCCAGGAGCTCGCCTTTCTTTTCCATTTTGATAGAGCCATAAATACACTATGGATGAGTTGAGCACCCCTAAATAATACATCCATGCAAGCGCATCAAAGTCATTTTGATTTGCCCATGCGCCTTTCACAGCTTTTTCTTTAAAATAATAGACATCTGCACTGCAATAAAAGGCCTTGTCTGTGTAGGCAAATCGGTTGATCTTGCACCGCTGTGGCACAACAATCTTTTCCCCTTCAAAACCGACATATTCCGCGGCCACTGAAGGGCGTACCAGGGACGGGTTCCCGTTTTCACTTCCCGCCTGGCTTCAAGAACCGGTCTATACTTCTGTAAGTGATTCAAGGTTCTTGGATAATCTTGTTCCGTTTCATTGTTATAGCCATCTAAATAAACAATTTTTCTCTCAGTTCTTGGTCGTATTTTATAGGCATCAATATCGGAATTTTTATAAAATGGCTTGAGCACAGACTCTTCTACCTCAAGCAACTTTGGATCATTATTGTCGAATACGAATATAGGATCACCCTTTTCGATGCCATATTCCTGAATGTACTCCATAGGAAGTTTTGCTCTCAGCATAAGACCACTGACTTGATCAGCACCAGACACAATCCCCTGTTTTATTTCAAAGACGTCTTTTAAACGGATATCAGAAAAGTTGTCATAGACGTTTAACACGGCCTTGTGACTGTCATCTGACAATATGCTTATTGTCCCTTCAGCAGTGTATAAATCCTCAGCATGACACAGATATTCTTTCACATACTTTTGGGGGTACTTCCCCTCAAGAATAGGGTCGCATTCTAAATGGATCTTTTCAATATAAGTTTGGTTGTGGACGTACCGCACAAGGGTTTCTTTGCTTTTTTTCGCCTTCTGGATTTCCTGGGACTGGTCATGTCTTTTTAAGGTGTAAATCATATTATGTTGTCCAAGGGCATCTTTAAAAACAGGATAGGAATTAAAATTTAAAAATATGAGCAAACCATGTGGTTTCCTTAAGTGTTTTTCTGAATTTCGCAGCCCCATCTGCCGTGATGAAATAATTCGTCGTTAAATATGTCAAACGTCCCTTTTTATGAATAAGCTCCAGTGATTTCAGTGCAAAAAAATAACTTAAGTCCATCTTGCCTTCATAATGTTTTCGCCCAAATTCAGTCTGCCTTATTTTCTTGAAGACTTGGGTATTGCCTTTTTCCCCCAAATAAGGTGGATTTCCAATGGCTATGTCAAACTTTTTGCTATTTCACTATTTTCTTAATTTTATGGTGCTTGTTATATGTAGTGTCTTCCAGACTATCCCCTAATGCAATCATGGGAGATAACATCCACTTGTCAGGCTAGCATAGCGCCACATCAAACAAAGAATATATACAGCAAGTGGTTCAGGTTGTAAGTCTATTCCCGCCACAGCGTCTGTAAGGAAGTCTAAAGCATGTGTTTTATAGTCAGTCTCCTGACCAAGTATTTTTTTCATATTTGTGGATATTGTCGTGAGAAGTTCAACAAATTCAAGTAAAAAAGCGCCAGCCCCACAAGCAATATCTATGACTCTTATATTTTCAAACGCATTGAGCAGTATGGTCAGTTCTTCTTCTGACATGGACAGGGACTTAAAGACTTCCATGCCACTTTGCCATTCGCCCTCATCATATTTCTTTGCTAGGGCCAAAACCCACTGGGTTGGTTGCGCAGGTGCTTTTACCTTATGCGTCTTTAGAGTTTCAACGATCCAGTCACTCACTGAAATTTTCGTCATATACCTGACCCACTCAATTGGTGTGTAAAAACTGCCTGTTGTATTTCGCTTCAAGTCTTCAAGAAAACCATCTGCTTCAGTGACAAATAGTGACAGATCAAAGTCTGACAAGTAATCAATCACAGCTGGGTCGATTCTTTTATAAGTCAAATTTAAACCTTCAACGGTTTTAAGATGTGGTTTTTCACCTGAATATCATCTACGTCAATTCGCCTGGCCACCACGGCTATCATCAAGTTTATCAAGTCTGATTGGCTGGTCACCTCAAGACTCTTTAACCTCTTTTTCATTTGCTTAATTTTTTTGTCACCTGTCACACGCTCACCACCTTTGCCCACTTATTCATTTTACTACATTCTTAGCATCTTACTCAAGAAAACTTCCACCTTTAATATTTGAAATTGAAAACCCCTGACAAAGTCAGGGGTTGAATAGACGCTATGATTTTCCATGTTTTATTCTTGAGTACTGACCGTACCCTTTTTTCTTAACACCATCAATTGTTTGAATAACTTCATCCACAAGCAGATCCATATCAGGAACAGCTATATCCACACCTTTTTTCTTAAGGTATTTCATAATTGTTATAAGTCGAATATGGTAGCTATTCGGATTTTTGAAAAATGGGTGTCTTTCAATCAATGTTTTAATATTGTCCCGATCAACAGTCTCGAGTTGACTGCGTTCTTCTTCTTCAATCCGTTCCTCGACTTCACCAATATATTGTTGAAGCATATCAGTTGGATTATCGTGTTGCTCCAAAAGCGTCTTAATGTCGTTTATGATGTCTTTACTTTCCAGACGTTCTGAAGCGATCGGCCTTATGGTATGGTCGTCCGGTTCGGGAACATCTGAGACATCGCCAGTTGCGAGTATCACTTATGCATTTCCCCTTTCTTATAAAACAAGTTTTTATACCGATATATTCTACACACTGTTTTCAGAATTGTCAAATCAAAACCCAGTATTTTAGTGTCATTCACACCTTATTAACCAATAAGATCATCAATATTTAAGACTTCATCACGCAGATGTGCCACGTTTTCCCCAAGGACTTCTTCTGTAACTGTCTTAGAGTAATCCAGTTCATCCGCTGTTCTACACTCAATTTCGAGACGGTCATCAGCCAGTACAATTTCCGCAATAACTGTATCGTGTTCTCCAGACACAAGTTTGAAAACAGATCCCGCTTTGTCATCTAATGATAATATGAATTTTTCGTTAACTTTTAAAGCTTTGTAAGCCTCTTGCTGATTTTTTACCACATATGTGGATTGATGCACCAAATAATCTTCATCATCTAGGGCATATTCTGTGGCTGTTTTATCAATAATGCTCAAGAATCTGTAGAGCACCAGACTATGCTTTTTAACAAAGGCATCCATTTGAATAGGCGCATATAGACTGCAGTATTCATTGTATTTTTCAAGCATACCTTTAATAAGGAGTTTTTTATACTCATCAGGCATAAACTCTTTATGGTCTGCCATGATGTGTTTTCCGTCGACCTTGTAAACCCTGGAGACCACGACACCTGAAATGTCAAATGCCTCCTGCAATGTGTGATCCATCTTTGTGAAAATGTCTTTAACCACCATTTTATCCTTGATAGGCAATCTTTCAAAAGCACTATACACAGAGGATTTAATGATTTTCAACATTTCTTCATCCTCTTCACTAAGGTCATGGGCTTGCATATATAAGTCTGAAAGACTTTGACCTCTTTCATCTTGATAATCATGTACAAACCAGTCGTTAAACCCTTGCATATCTTGACCGTTTTCTGATCCTTTTAAAAAGACTTTGGTCGCATCTTCTACAAGACTTCGCCTTTCATCTTCAAGGGCCCAAAACAGAATTTATCCACTAATTGTTCAATATGTGCTCTTACTTCCATGTTCCACCTCATAGCTTTCTTTATGAACAACATGCAACATTTCTAATTTTACATGTGCCTATTACTTTTATTATACTACATACATTTGGTCTTAATTAACCCAATTTTGATTACAAAACATACATTACTCGGTTTTTAGTAGGCAAAGAGGGGCACCCCCTGAATGAAGATCCTTAAAATATCATAGTTATGATCTATTACTTTTTTCCGCATGTTCATTATGGTAACATATTTATGAATAAAATGTAAGGAGATCGCTATGACAAAACAATTATATTTAGATCAACCCCTACTTGTCCATTTTGATGCCACATTATTCATGTGACACGCACAAGGATGGATATGTTGTAGAACTTGATCAAACAGCGTTTACCCAGAAGGTGGCGGTCAACCATCAGATATGGGGAAAATAGATTCGGCCCAAGTCAGCTATGTTTTAAAGAAGAGAATAGAATTTACCATGTGGTCGATAGGTCCTTTGAAGTTGGATCAAAAGTTCATGGTGAACTTGACTGGGAAAGACGAAAAGAGATGATGCAGCAACATACAGGCCAGCATCTTCTTTCAGCAGCTTTCTGGAAGCTTTACCAAGCCATGACGGTTGGGTTTCATTTAACAGAGGACAACCTGACCATTGACCTTGATAAAGACCTTGATATGCAAGATGCACTTAAGGTTGAAACCCTTGTAAACGAGTGGATTCAATCTGACTTAAAAATTAATTGTTCCTTCCCTTCAGACAAAGCCCTTGAGGAAATGCCCCTACGCAAAAGACCTAAGGTGGCACACAACATCCGAATTGTTGAAGTGGAAGGGGCAGACTGCACCCCATGTGGCGGAACACACCCTCCAACAACAGCCCTGCTTGGCCTCATTAAAATTAAGCGTATTGATAGATACAAGGGCGGTATACGGCTTCAATTTGTTGTAGGTGTCCGTGCCCTAGAAGACTATAGACAAAAGAATGTTCTAACAAATGACCTTGTGGCCCTTCTTAAAACACAACCTGAAGAAATTTTCGAGAAAATTGAAAAGCTTCTCGTTGAAAACAAAGACTTGTCAAAGACCAATAAAGTTCTGAAAGGACACTTGGCCGCTCTTGAAGCCCAATCCTTGGTTGAGCATGCTGTTAACCATACAGATGGCTTCAAAATTGTACGTAAGGTTTTTGAGAACAGAGAATTTGGTGAAGTCCGTCAAATGGCTATGAAGTTGTGTGAAAAAGACAATACAGTTGTTCTCTTTGGCCTGAAAGAAGACAATTCTACCAAATTGGTCTATTCAAGATCTAAAAATCTCGAGGCACTAAGTATGAAAGATCTCTTCGCAGAAGCCATTGATAAACTAGATGGCCGTGGTGGTGGAAGCCCTGCATCTGCACAAGGGGGAGGCAAGCATCCAGAAAAATTAGACTTTGTTATTGATGAGTCTATGGACAAATTGCTTGGCGTATAGTTTGCAAGCCAGTCAACCACTAAGTTTGAATGAAAACGGGGAGGCTACTCGCCTCCCCATTTTGGGTCATCTTTCCCTATGCAACTTCTTTATGATCTTCAAGCAAGACGCCATCCGCTATTTAGCAAATAATAAACCCGTATAAGCTTAGATGCTCATACAGGTTATTCATTTAGACACATTTCAAAGTCTTTATGCCTTTTGTGACATATAGCTAATCGCCGCATCAAGGTCTGAAAAAAAGACTTTCTTGATGTCACTCTCATGGTCCCTATTTGACTTGTCTGACTTGTTCGATCCAATAACAATGATCTCATCCAGCCCCATCTTATTTAAGAAATACTCGATTTCTTCCATTTTTCCTATTAAGCCTTCACTGACTCCATCTGAACCGTGGTTATACTTGGACACATCTAGTAGGTAAGTGAACTGTGGCATGAGCTTATTCTCAATTTCCCGAACAACATCATTTCCATACGCATTGAGTTCTTCTACTGTTAAGTTTCCCTTTAGAATACCAAGAACAGCATTCATTTCTTTTAAAAGCCTTTATTTTATACATTGACACCTCCTGGTGACTGCATTACTTTATTATGAGTTCCGGACCCTTCGTTCTAGTATTTGAAAAGTTCTGAGTAATCTAAGTCATAACTCTGAATCCAGATTGTTTCCATATCCTTATCCAATATAAGGGCATACGATCATGAATATCTTTCACTTGCTGGGTTGCAGGCTGGGTTAATATTGTCACTGCCCAAAATGGCTGTCCATCCTTATCAAAAAATCTATCATAAATTCCTGCCATTGAAAAGATTTTTTGATCGGGTCGTTCGAAGGAATGTTTTATTTTTTGCATTTTGTTATTTTCATCCAGCTTCTGTTCCCACTCATAATAGCCCGATGCAGGCACTAGGCACCGTCTTCTGAAAAAAGCTTCTTTAAACATTTTTTTTTCATAGACTGTTTCAGATCGAGCATTTATGACAAGCTTATTCATAAAGGAAGGAGCGAATCCCCACTTCATTAAATGAATGGTTTTCTCGACTTTTTTCCCCCTGTGAACAACAGGGATAGCATTTGATGGAAATATTTCTTTGGGTTCGTAATCATCTATGGGATAGTCTCCGACAACATCAAAATAATGTCTAAGGACTTCGTCAAAATCTGCATCCAAATAAAATCTTCCGCACATAGTATCACCTCTTTTACTCCATTTTATTAAATCATACCCACTCCAGAGCTAAAATCTGCACAGGGGCTAAAATTCCCCTAGCTTTTAGACAAAGCAAAAGACTGCACACAAATCATGTGACAGCTTTTCCTTGAATGAACGCATTTTATTATAGAACCATATCGTTATATATGGATTGTCCCTTTTTAAACTCTGCAATATCAACCACAGCACGATCTCTTCCGCCTATAAGTCTTGCTGGAATACCAACCGCTGTTGAATCTGTCTTTGTGTCTTTTAGAACGACACTATTGGCCCCTATTTTACTGCCTGAAGCGATATAAATGGGTCCAAGAACTTTAGCGCCTGATCCAATGACAACATTTGAACCAATCGTTGGATGACGTTTACCAGTGTCTTTGCCTGTACCGCCTAGGGTCACCCCCTGATAGAGGGTCACATTGTCACCGATCTCAGTCGTTTCACCAATGACCACACCCATACCATGATCAATGAAAAGTTGTTTCCAATTGTCGCTCCAGGATGTATTTCTATGCCTGTTATAAATCTTGCAAACTGGGATATAAGTCTTGCAGTAAAGTAAAACTTTTTCCTCCAAAGGGCATTGGAAACACGGTATAATCCCACAGCATGAACACTTGGATAGAGGACTAAAACTTCTAAAACACTTCTAGCCGCAGGGTCATTTTCACGTATATTATTCAGGTAGGCCTTCATTGATTTAAACATGAGATCCTCCATATCTGATCCTATTGATTAATTGCCGTTTCCAAACAGTCCAGTGGACAGGTATTTTTCACCACCATCAGGTGCAATTGTGACTACCTTCTTACCTGGTCCCAAGTCCTTCGCCAGTTCGATAGCAGCAAGGACGTTTCCAACAGCCGATATTCCCAGCAGTAGACCTTCCTTAGCCGCCACTTCTATTCCTGCGTTGAATACATCATCCTGGTGAATGGTTCTGACCTCATCCACAAATTCGCCATTATATATTTCAGGTTCAAATCCTGCACCAATGCCTTGAATCTTATGTGGTCCAGGTTGGCCACCTGATAAACTGCACTCTGTTCAGGTTCTACCGCAACAATTTTTACATCTTTTTTTAGAGCCTTTAACTTTTTGCCTACACCTGTTATGGTTCCGCCTGTGCCAACACCTGCTATAAAGGCGTCGATGTCTGGAATGTCCTTAAATATTTCTTCGGCTGTTGTTTCATAGTGCTTCATTGGGTTGGCTTCGTTATCAAACTGCGAAGGAATAAACACATCGCCATTTTCAAGCATTTCCTCAGCTCTGTTGATGGCTCCTCGCATACCTTGTCCGCCTTCTGTCAGTATAAGTTCAGCCCCATAAGCCTTGATCATTTTTCTTCTCTCAACACTCATTGTCTCAGGCATAACGATGACTGTCTTATAGCCTTTCAACTTACCAATCATTGCGATTGCAATGCCTGTGTTACCACTTGTCGGTTCAACAATTGTCATACCTGGCTTCAAGGCGCCTGCTGCTTCACCAGCTTCTATCATACCCAGTGCAGCTCTGTCTTTCACCGAACCCGCTGGATTGGCCCCTTCAAGCTTGACATAGACATCAGCCATAGTCTCATCTGTCAGCTTGCTTAGTTTCAGTACCGGTGTGTTGCCAATCATTTCTAAAGTATTGTTATAAATCATGTGTATCCTCCTCAATTCACATCGCTTAGCCGTGGAACGTCTCGTTCCATCCATAACTTTTTTGACATCCATTGAGATTTGAACACATTAGGTTTTCCCTTTTTCTCAAATAAAAAAGCCTCGTCTCCAAGCACGCACATTTAAATGCGTATGCTAGAGACGAAGCTGTTCACTCCGCGGTTCCACTCTAATTGTATCCACCTCTCAGGCACTTTCATGCCGTATCTCTATAACGGGAGAACCCGTCGCAGCCTACTTATTCTTTCGGTACGAAGCTCAGAAGGGCACTTCATCAGCCGGATTTACGGGATTTCCACCATCACCCGTTCTCTTAAAATCCAGTTCAGAGACTCGCTCTTCACTGATTACTCTCCTTCGTCATTGCATTTCCTAGTGTTTTAATTGGATTTAACTTAATTCAGATTATAACGTGATGTCATTTACCTGTCAATAGGTTTTTCAAAAATAAATCATACGTTTTTTGTGCACTTTCATTTGCCACTGCTTTGCACACCATCACGATTTGTTTTGAATTGTTATGATAAAATTTTAATTGTTCTAATACAATTTGTCAAGTGTTTTTTTCCTGTCCTTGTGATTCATTATGTCTTTGATCTGCTTGAACTGACTAGAGGCGATTTAATCTGTCAATCAAAAAGTCGATGAAGATTTTGGGTTCAATATCCATGGCAACATGGACATTTGCTTCTTTATTCCAGCGACCATCAAAGTCACACACTGTCATACCATCACAGTAATGGCTGTTTGTTTCCACACCTACAAAACGATGGACCTTCTTCACCAAGTCCGGATCAATGGCAAGGGACACAGCAAGTGGGTCGTGCATGCAACACCCATATACGCCATGTTTTTATGGTATCTTTCCATATAGTCATAGGTGGCCCCATGAACAAAGTCTCTCACAACTTTATTTGAGGTAATTTCTGCAATTCTATCCCTTGTTAATAGAGCTCTGGTTGTCACATCAAGGCCCACCATGGTGACACTTGCACGTGAACTAAAACCATTCAGCAGCCTCTGGTCGATAGCAATGTTAAACTCTGCAACAGGAGACTCATTGCCTCTAATATCCGCAGCACCGCCCATAATAATGACCTCTTTAACCCAGTCTTGGATTTGAGGTTCTCTTTCCAGCGCTCTTGCAAAATTGGTTTCAGGACCTGTCATGACCATTGTGATTTCATTTTTATTCTCTTTTATGGTTTTATAATGACATCAACAGCGGTCTCATTTGACTTGAGTATGTCTGTTAGCCTTGTCTCCACATCAACATCTGGAAGTTGGCCTGCAAGCCCTGTGCTCCCATGTATTTCAGTTGCATATCGAACATCCCTTTTTAGGGGGGCTTTTTCTCCGGCATAAACTGGTATATCATATTTGTTTATAACCTTTAAAACCCTTAAGGTGTTTCTTGTTGCTGAAACCAAATCTATATTTCCCGATACAGTTGTAATGGCTTGTATGTCAATTTCCTGTGAAGCGCATGCCAGCATGATTCCAATAGCATCATCTATACCGGTGTCAACATCTAGTATTATTTTTTCACGATAATCACTCCTGATTTGTTTATTCAGGCACTTGTAAAATTACAGATCCACATCCTCGTCATTCCATATATAGATTTCTTTGCTTTTAATCCTATATAGGGGATGATGAGGATTATTGAATAACATTTTACAAGTCGCTCTATTTACAACCTACAAGATGTATTATATATAAAATGTCTGCAAAAGAAATGACATATGTCATGCAAAAGTCCTAAGGACCCATGTCTGACATATGCCATCTAACTCTTTATACTTTAATTTAAATACCTGCTAGGACACAAGATAATGAACTTTCGTTCATCATACACTTTATCTCATTTCGCGTTTCAATAATTTTCTTATACTTCTCATCGGATATTCTTGCGTCACCATACACACGCCAGTACTGAACTTTCGTAAATTTTAGGGATGGATGACCCATAAATCCAAGAACGTCCTTTAGCGGATACCCTAGAAAGACACCTATTTCATCTGGACACTCGCCTTTACGAAGTTTTAGATGCCAAAATTTCCAGATAATCCTCCAGTGTTCCCTTTTCAGGATAGCCTAGAGAGGTCAAAAACCTTCTATTTCGTCTGTCGTGAAGCGTTTCATACAAATGCAAGGGATCATAAAATATAATTTTGATTTGTCCATTATCTTGAGTGATTTTTCTGTATCTCACTTTGATGGTTTTCTCAAAATTGGTGTCTATGGCCTGTAATTTTTCACAGCGCCCACAGTCAAATTTGGGATAGCTGATTATTTCAGCTGGCTTTGCACCTAAAATCACTGGGCCCAGAGTTTCAATAAGCCATTTCATATGTCCCTGACAGCCCTTTAGATTACAAGAAGAATTGTTGAATTTTGTTTTTATATTCATTGTCATATTCATCACCCGCTTGATAACGATTATCATTTTCATCTTAATTATACCACAAGCGTATGATACTATGCAATTTATATTGTATTTACTATTTTGTAATAAGACTGGACTGTACTCATGTAATAAAGCAGATAAACAAACATAAAGGTTGCTGTTGAAAGTCCAATGGCATGCCCCAGATGTTGTTCATAAACACTGGCGACAAAATTGAGGGCAAATATGAGATGAACTGCTGATAAAAGAACTGGTACAAAAAAATTCACCGCTATTTGTTTTGAAAGAATCTCCCTAATACCTCTTTCATTGATGCCCATATTTTGAGCATAGAAAATGTCTTTTTATCTCTTAGGGCCCCTGTCAACTGTTTAATTGACAAGGTGCTGCCAGATGCAATCAAAAAATATTAGACCCACGTACACTCCAATAAATAAGACCGTGGCCTTGTCTGCCAAATTCCTTTTATAAACCACGTAGTGACTATAATGAATACGCCACTCATCCCCCAAGATCATCTTCATATCCCCAGTCAGGTCTTTGGCCCGCTTATGATTGTCCACCAAAATATAGGATCGTACTATCTTTTCAGCAGCAGACCCAACATAATTTTTGTAAACAGCATCATCAACAACAAGCGTTGGCATTATTGACATGAACTCATTATCAACACCAAGAGGACTGGTTTGTGTGATATAAACTGTGTCCTGGCCAAGCTCTAATGCTTTGTCCATAATTTCATCCATACCATCAGCCCGCCTTCTAATGTTAGAAACTAAGAGGCCTGATTGCCATTAATATTGCTTCATTTCTTAGTTCCTGTGCTTTTGAACTCAGGTCTAATTCGCCTAATATTCTATTGTATTTAGACTTGGGCATAACCAGCATCTTGGTTCTCAAACATCACTTTCAGCAATGGGTAGGCTTAAATGCTCATGAAAAACAACAGGGTGATCTTCTTTATAGGCTTGCAGAAGTTCATCCACTTCTTGTTTTCCAATATCGTCTTCACCATATTCAATAATATACGAAACAGGCGCCTGTAAATCACTCTTTAGAAGCTGTGAGTCATAGAGTCCCAGGGTAACACTCATAGCCCCTAGTGTACAGGATACAAGCAGGGTCACAATGGCCAGCATTTTAGAATTCGATAAGACATTGTGTGACACTTGCCGCATGATGATCATATTGTATTTCTTGTAATAATATTTCTGCCTCTTCTGTACGAGTCTAAGCAGCATGGGCATACCATAAATATATACGCCAAAGGTGCCCAGGACAACAAGGCCAAACGAGGTGTAAAAATCGTATGCGGTGAAATCTTCAACCAGCCTTAGAGCTAAATAATAAGCAACTCCAAGACATGCAATGGATAACCCTCCCATAAGAACTTGTATGGCCGTTGGATTTCCAATATGCTTTTCGTTTTTCGATTCAGCTCTAAAAAGTTCGATCAGCTGGACCCTATAAACAATAAAGGCATTGGACACTAGGGTTATTAATGAGATGCCACCAAAAAACATTACCGTGTTCAAGACAGCATGCATATTAACCGGCATTTCCATGTAAACTTTCTCATCAAGCAACCTGAGTAGCACATAGAAATTCAACTTGGAAACCAAAATGCCTGCAAGTAGACCAACTGTCAGTGAAACCAGACTTGTAATGAGAGTTTCCATAGCCACAATTCTTGCTATTTTTCTATGGGGCATGCCTACCAGAGCATAGAGACCGATCTCTCTTTTACGTCTTTTGATAAAAAACATATTTGAATAGAGCACAAGAACGGTCACAGCTATAGTCACGACGGTTGTTGCAATAACGATTCCTGACTGTATGTTCTGATAGTATTCAGAAAGCACGACAACAGTGTCATTGAGCTCCATACTTTTTAGTACGAAATAGATCATAACCGATAAGGTCATAGAAGTGAAATAGGCTGAGTACAGCTTAGCGTTCCTTATTACGTTGCGGCTGATCAACTTAAAATAGAGGCTCATTTTTCCCTCCCATTATGGTTACGACGTCTTGAATACGATCAAAAATCTTTCTTCGCCCTTCTCCTTTGTCAGTTGATTGAATATTTGTCCATCTTGAATAAAGTAGACCCTGTCACAATGACTGGCCACAAGGGGATCATGAGTCACCATCATGATTGAGGCTGTAAGTTCTGTTTTCATCTTATGTAGGGTTGTCAACAAGGCCTGTGAAGACTTGGAATCCAGCGCCCCCGTTGGTTCATCCGCTAAAATTAAGGACGGATTGTGAATCATTGCTCTTACCGCAGCTGCACGCTGTTTTTCACCACCTGAACACTGAAATGGGAACTTATCTAGAAGGGTCTCTATTCCAAGTTGCAAGGCCTTTTCATTAACCAGTTCAACAACCTTATTATGGGCATGACCTGCTATAGTCAGGGGCAGAGCTATATTCTCTCCAATGGTCAATGTGTCAAGCAAGTTGTAGTCCTGAAAAATGAACCCAAGGTTTCTAGCACGAAAATCAGCAAGATCACGTCTTTTCATTTTATTCACCTTGACCTGATTCACTTCAATAATACCTTCTGTGGGTTTATCTATTGTGGAAACCACATTCAGGAGTGTGGACTTTCCCGCACCTGATGGCCCCATTATTCCCACCATCTCCCCTCTATATATTTCCAAGTTCACATTATTCAAGGCATTTGTTGTTTTTGATGCAAAACCATAGCTTTTGCTCACGCCTGAAACATTTTAAAATTCTTTTCATCTTGCGCCTCCTCCATCTTTACGATTACATATCTATGGTAGTACATCTAAGTTTTCAATAGTCTTTCATTTCTTTTCTTAATCTTTCAATTTTGAAAGATGTGAAATGTCCTTGACTGGATTCTACAGAAAGATTAAGACCCAACTGTCCTGCAATCTGATCTGACAGATAAAGACCCAGACCACTTGATTTTTTTACTTGACCTTCTGCGATCCCCCGCATAAGCCTTGTCAAAAATTCTTTGGACTTCATGCTCTTGAATACCAATGCCATCATCTTTAATAATCAAATCGCACCAGGCATCATGGATTTCAAGGGATATTTCAATACTGGTGATGCCGTACTCAGGACTTGAATATGCATTTCTTAAAATTTGACCAACTATATAGGCCAGCCATTTGGGATCTGTCACTATGTTCTCGTCGAGGCCGTGCGTTTTAATACCTATATTAGAACTTATTAAATCGTCCGCATTTTCTTCAAGCACGTGATGTATAAAACGTTTGACGTTGACAGGGACGAGCTTATAGTCGTTTTTTACCTCTTCCTTACGGCTGTAATAAAGCGCGGTTGTCAAATGGTTATCAAGACGTTTAACTTCCCGACTCAACCTATCAATATCTTCACTTTTAAAATCTTCTAGCAGAAGTTGCATGGCGGTTAAGGGGGTCTTCATCTCATGAACAATTAGGTCTATAAAAACTTCATGGTCAACTTTCTTTTGCTTTAACGCCGCATATTTTTCTCTATGATTTTCACTCAGACGATCAATGGCGTCACAAAACAATTCTTGTTCCCCAGTCCAAGGTGTCGCCACCCCCTCTTGTCTGTTTATAATGTCATCCAAACGCTTGTAAAAACTGTAATTCATCCAGTATTCATGCAAAAAATACACGAGGGTGGCAAACACAAGAACTTGTGCAAAGAGGAGGCTTTCTCTTATACCAAACTGCATATATGCAGCCGCTAAAATAACAAGCAAGAGGACTATAAGTCGAATTCTATCGTATAAGAATGTTCCTATTCTCATAAAACGCCATACCCCTTTCCGACTTTTGTTTTAATAAAGTCATCAACACCGACCTGGTTTAACTTAGACCGAAGACGACTCATGCTTACCGATAAGGCGTTTTCATTTATATATGCTTCATCTTTCCAAAGGGCTTTGACCAGCTGTGATCTATTCAGTATTTTCCCTTCATTTCGCATCAGGGCCTGCAGAATAAGGAATTCGTTTCGCGTTAATTCTAGGTCATGCCCTTTAAAGGACACTTTTTGCTGGTCTATATGGAGGGTGACACCTTTTGCCTCAAGCGTTGTTGGCATACTTTCATCGACCAAACCAGCCCCATATGAACGCCTTAATACAGATTCCATTTTCGCCAGTAAGACATCCATGTTAAAGGGTTTTGAAATAAAGTCATCTCCACCAATACGCATAGCATTAATCAAGTCAATGTCCGATGACCTTGCTGTTAAAAATATTATGGGAACATTCGAACGCCTTCTGATTTCACAACACCATAAGTAGCCATCCCTATAATCAAGCTCCACATCCATCAAAATCAGACTCGGTCTATACTTTTCAGTGGCTTGCACCACATCGGCCCTCTCAGTTTTATCTAGAGCCCTCGCTTCATATCCTTCTTTTCAAGACAATCTCTTAGAGTCTTCGCAATAGCAATGTCATCTTCAACAATAAGAACTTTTGCATTTTGTCCTCCATTTCCATATATGTAAACAAATTTTGCTACAGTACCTGATTTTATTTATCATGAGCGCCTGATTTTCATTGAAAATTAACATTCACAATTAGAATATTTTATAAATCTTATGAAAGACATTTAGAACTATTAGAATTCTATTAATTTTTCGCCTTATCAAAGAGAGCATAAGCATAAAAAACTGAGGTTTCGTTCACCTCAGTTTAATCTGGTCATAAAGACACTTGTATTTATCACTTTTCTTTATTCTTATTGGAATTTCCCCTGCCCTCATTGCTTTTGTTCTTTTCCTTGTTATCGTCTTGGTCTTCATCCAAGCCCTTGTTTTTGCCTGAATTATCATGTCCCATATTCCCTTTGTTTTTGTCATTCTGACCTTGATCATTTTCATCTTCTTCAATTTTGATTCTGATCATTTTCCTTATCTTTATGCTCATTCGCGTCATGGTTCTGATCATCAAGGTCTTTGTCTTCATCAAGGATACCTGTATCATCTACCGCATCGTATTGATCATTCTGCTTATCAAACTTGTCGTTTTTTTCATTTCCCTTGTTAGACTTATCCTTCTTGTCATCAGGTTCATTGACTTCAGACTCCTGGTTGTTATTCTTACCATTGTTTTTATTGTCGTCCTCTATCTCATCATCATTCTCAGAATCAGACTTGTTTTTTCCATTCTCTTTTTCTTTCTTTATTATCAATTTTATTGTTATCCTTATTGTTTTCTTTCTCTTGATCTCTTACCTTGTTCTTAAAGTTTTCATCCTTATCAGGTCCCTGACCATTTCCTTTGCCATTTTCTCCATTTGAATTTGAATTTGAATCTGAATCCAAACCTTGATTTTTTTCATTTTTCTTATTTTGACCGAAATTGTCTTTTCCATTTGAGTCTTTTCCATTTGAATCTTTGGCTTTCTTAGACTCTTCCTCTTGAACTGTCTTGATCAGTTGTCCTAAATTTGTTTTCTCGTCTATAAGAACAGCTTCATCTTCACTCGCTTCAAGAAGTGCTTTGGCTTTCTCCACTAATATTTTTTTACCGGGAGATAGACCTTGGTCACTGGCTCTCGTGTAGTTTTCCACGTCACTTTCCAGTGTTTCAACAAGCAAATCATCTCTATCAACTTTATCTATCACTGCAATTTCATCCTCAACATCTTGTGTTTGTCCATCCAGCGATGTTGTCGTTATTAAAACGAAATTGTCTTCATTCTCCTTAATAAAACCCTGGCTTTTGGAAATATCAATGACCTGTCCAATGGCTTCGGATAATTTAGAATTCTTAATCCCTTTTGAAGCCGCAGCAACAAGAGCCCCATCGGCATTAAGGGACCGCATGGATATAACCCTTTCAAATCGGTTATAAGTCAATTCAATGCTCGGATTAATATCCACATTGACATAACCACTTGGTTTATAATAGGCATAAGAGCCCACACCAGTAAGCGATACAACAAGTAAGATCATCGCTGCAATACTGGCAATTTGTCTTTGTCCACCCTTGATATAAGCTCTTATATCGATGATAGATGCCTGTTCCTTTGGCTTTTCTATTTCTTGCCCAATCTGAAGCGCTTCATTGTTAAGTAACCACTTCTTCAAATCCGCCATTATCCGTCATAACAAGAACAGTCTTTTCTCTTATTTCCATAATAAGCCCAGTCATCTACCTCACCTCCCACTAATGAATGATTGCAAGCTCTCAAAATCCCCCGCCCAAAGTTCTGCCACAGCAATTATGTATTTTCGACCACGATCCAACTTCTTTCTATCTATCTTGAAGCGCTCTAGAATGAACTTGGCCGGAAGCCGTCTGGTCTGACGCATGTGTGTCATTATTTCCTCATCTTCTGCCAATGTTTTTCCAATACTCTGGTACAACTTCAACAAGGATTTCTTTTTGGTGAGACACTCAATAAATCATCCATAGTCATATCCCACTCTTTAAGTCTCTCTATATATGACGATATCATCTTTGCGCTGGTTTTGAACTTTCCCATTTTCAAAGACTTCCAAGGCCTTGTCGTTATAAACCCTTTGAACTGTAGAAACATCATCATCAACATATCTTGCCAGTTCAATGTTTTTGTTTGATTGTGTTCGCGGCGCACTTCGTCGATAAGTTTATTTCGAATGACTATTTTTGCATAGGAAAGAAAGCTTCCCCTTAGCTAAGTCATAATGAACAACAGCTTCATGAAACCCCATCATACCTATTGTCAGATTTTCGTCATCTGACTGGATGTATTTTTTTAATGTCTTTGAAATGGTGGCTCTAACAAATGGCTCATAGTCTTGTATGAGCGCCTCCATTTCTGATGGATCGAGCTTTGCAGCTGCGATGCGTTCCTCAAGAGTCATGAAAAACCTCCGGGACTTATTCGTCGATTTGGCTAAGTTCAATTAACCTTTCTTTTACAAGAACGTTGAGCACACGTAATGGAATACCCGTGTCTAATGAAACATCCGCCAGTGAGGCCTTAGGATTTTCGATAAGATAGTCTTGTATAGTCCGAACATCATCACGATTTTTTTTATCACACTCTTTGCAAAAATCACCCTCTTGGGTTCTTTTGAAGTTCCCGCATCGTAAACATGTTAAATTCACTCATCTCACGCCTTTCAACCGGTTTACTATATAGTACGATTACACTTGCAAAAAAATGGGGTAAAAATAAGATATTCTTTAAAAATTTATCTTTTCATTCAATAATGGGGTATACTCAAATTAATATACCCACTTATAAGACTAATACTTATCTTGGATTGTTCACAAAGATATAAGGGGATTTCGTATATTCAATAAACCCAATTATATCTAACGCATCCCTGAATGTTCTAAGATTATACGGGAGGTAATTATGACCATTGTAACAAATTGATCACGTTCCTGGCAATGAAGTCACTCAAAGCAATTGGTATGGTTCAAGGCTCCACCATCCAGTCAAAACATATTGGAAAGGACATTATGGCTGGCTTCAAACAACTGGTCGGTGGCGAACTCAAGCAGTACTCTGAAATGCTTCAAGATGCCCGTCGCATTGCCCTAGAAAGAATGGTGGAAAATGCCGAAGAACTAGGTGCCGATGCTGTGATAGGCTTTAGATTTGCAACGTCATCCGTCATGGATGGTGCTGCTGAAATTCTAGCATACGGAACGGCTGTAAAACTAAAATAGCGCACTTTAAATCTGTATAACAAAAAAACCCCGTCACTTTATAAGCGACGGGGTTTTTAAATCATATATTGATCATTTGCTCATACTTATTACATATAGATGCCGATACCAGGTCCGATTGGCAGACCAAGAACGAACCAAATACCAAGTAGGATAGTCCATCCAACTAGGAACATGATTGAGAATGGCATCATTGTTGCAATTAGTGTACCGATACCTGCTTCTTCGTCATAAGCTTGTGCAAAAGCAACGATTACAGCGAAGTAAGACATTAGTGGTGAAATAATGTTTGTTGTAGAATCACCAATACGGTATGCAACTTGCGTAAATTCAGGTGTGAAGCCCATTTGCATTAGCATTGGTACGAATACCGGAGCCATGATTGCCCACTTAGCTGATGCAGAACCGATAAATAGGTTGATAAATGCTGAAATAACGATGAATGCAAGAATTAGAGGGAATCCAGTAAAGCTGATAGATTCAAGGAATTCTGCACCCTTTGCAGCAAGGATAATACCAAGGTTTGTGTAGCTGAAGTACTTAATGAACTGTGCAGCCACGAATGCTAGAACAAGGTAACCACCCATTGTGCTCATTGCCTTAGACATTGCTGATACAACATCCTTATCCGACTTGATCGTACCTGCACCTAGACCGTAAGCAACGCCAGGAATCAGGAAGAACAACATGATAATAGCAACAATTGAGCTGATAAATGGTGAGTGACCAAGAATTTCACCTGTTGCTTGATCTCTAAGAACAGCATTTTCAGGTAGAATAAGAAGAAGCATAACGCCTAGGAATGCAAGTGTAGAAAGACCTGCAATGAGAAGACCACGCTTTTCTTCTTTTGATTGCTCATCAAGAGTAACTTCTTTAGCGCCTTTGTATTCGCCTAGACGAGGCTCAACGATCTTTTCAACCACAAACCAGCCAATACCAGAGATAAGGAATGTAGAAGCGATCATAAAGAAGTAGTTGGCTGTCGCTGGTACAGCGTAAGATGGATCGATAATCTTAGCAGCTTCAGTTGAGATACCGCCAAGTAGTGGGTCAACAGTACCAATTAGAAGGTTTGCAGAGAAACCACCAGATACACCGGCAAATGCTGCCGCTAGACCTGCTAATGGATGACGACCAAAGTTTAGGAAAATGATTGCGCCTAGTGGAACAAGCACAACATAACCTGCATCTGAAGCGATGTTTGACATAATACCTAGGAATACAACCACAACTGTAATAAGCTGCTTTGGTGTGCTCATTACAACCTTACGTAGAAGTGCTCCGATGAAGCCAGTGCCTTCTGCGACACCAACACCTAGCATTGCAACCAGTACAGTACCTAGTGGTGCAAATCCAGTGAAGTTCTTAACCGCTGATGTAAACATATAACGTAAACCATCAGCATTCATTAAAGAAATAGCTTCAATGTTTTGAACACTTGTCTCAAGTGTTTTTCTGTCGATCATAGTGAACTCAACAGACACGCCTGCACGTGCGCATAAATCAGAAATAATAATAATTGCAGCACAGAAAATCATAAATAGTGTTACCGGATGCGGTAACGCATTACCCACGCGCTCAATGCCGTCAAGAAACTTATTGAACAAGCCATTTTTCTTTTGGCTCGTTGCCGTTTTACCTGCTACTGACATGTGATACCCCTTTCGTTTTCACACAACATAATTTTATGTAGAACTTACGTAGTTCTTTTTTTAACTGTTTGCGCTACAGCATCGATATTATAGCAACAGGAAAACGTTAATCGCAATACTATCCAGTGAAGTGGAATTTTTCAGACAATTGAACCCCCTATGTACAAGAAATATTGTACAGATTACAAAAAATTAAAACAATAATGATAGAACTGTTGCATTTTCATGTAATCATAGACAAGCAAATATTCAGAAATTTGACTGTATATTGTATACATAGATATGTTAAGTATTCGTAACCGCAAGATATTTCATTTCTGTAACTCCATAATGTGAATTGAATACGTCTATTCCGTAATAATTCAGGTAATATTTCTTGTTGCAAAGACTACAAACACCTCGATTTCTATTAAGACGCCAGATTCAATTCCATACAAAAAAACCCCCGCTTTTCAAGTTCTTCGGGAGTTTTTGTATTTGAATTTATATATATTCAATCTCTAAATTCGTCATTTATATGTGATAGATCATTTGGGATCAGCTTGTCTTTGAAGATTCAAGGGTGAAACCCGCTGAGTTCAAATACAGTTTGACGCGCCGATCATTTAGAAAGCCTGCTGTTTTACCCATACTGCCTTTTTATTAAAAATATCTAAATCCAGGTCCAGCATAAGCATAAGCTCTTTTTCATCATGCAAGCCAAAATATTTTCTCCTTTGGATTCCAAACGCCAATACGCCTCCAAAGTCCTTTTCCCATCATGCCCAACCAAGTTACAAGCAAGCACGTATACACCATTGTCATAGGCCCTTGCTGGCATATATTTTTCCCATATAGCAAGTCGTCTGACGCCGCCAATAGGGGTTGCATGAGGTGCAAATATTACCTTAGCCCCTTGGACTGCCATAGATGTCACGAGTTCTGGGTAATGTAGGTCATAACAGAGCCCAATCCCATACTTCGATTTCTTTTGTGCCCCCGTGGCTTGAAAACAGGGATTTTACTGCCTTGATTGAAGGTTTTCTTTCACGGCCCCTAAATGAGTCTTTCTATAAACCTCAATGTCTTCTCCAGGTTTTATGGATAAATGGGATATGTAGACCCCACTATCTGTTCTTTCAGCCATACCGGCAAGAACAGTAACATTATATGTCTCAACTAGTTTTGCAAGCGCTTTACAGAAGGGCCATCTATAGACTCAGCAACCGCCATAGGCTCTCCTTTTGAGTATCCTGTTACAGACAACTCCGGAAAGCAAACTATGGAAGCGTTTTCCTCTGAAGCCTTTTTAATAAATGATTCCATTTTTAAAAGATTTGCTTCTTTGTCGTTACGAACAGCCGTCATTTGAACCATGCCAACTCTCATATAGCACCTCCTAGCCTAATATTAACACAATATTTTGTCACTTTTATATGGCTTTAGCTATATTGTAACCGCTTTAGTACTATTTTCGTGATTTTTGCATTCAGTCAAATGGGAAACATTCGGCAAAGTCTGGTCTGCTTTTACAAAATCCAGCCCCTATTTTAGGAATCTACCGACATTATCTAAACTTACAAAACAGAACTGATACGCCCAATAAGATCATAGTCAGATTAGGAGATTTGAATTAGTGATATTTTGTCTGTAAAATAACGAATTTCCTATTGACATATAAGAGCATTTTGATTACTATATAATAGTCGTTTGCAGAAAAATCGACAATATTCGCGAGAGTGGTGGAACGGCAGACACGCTGTCTTGAGGGGGCAGTGACCGACAGGTCGTGCGGGTTCAAATCCCGCCTTTCGCACCAATAAAGAACCGTGGTTCTTGATACGCTCAAGGGCTGCGGTCTTCTATTTTTTGACCCTTCTTTTTCTATCCACTTCTAGTATGCCATCATGGATATGAATCATTCGGTCACCTTCCTATAAAACATGTAACTAAGCAGTTCTCATCAAGCCTAAGCCGTTGATTCATAGACCAATCACCTGAAAATGTATCTAAAAGCGATTGATGTGGTCTGTTCCGCTCAGCATAATAATCTTGTCGTAATCAGCATACTTATGTAACAAATCAAGGTGTTCATATTTCTTTTCGCGGTGATAGTAAAGAATGTACTTAATGAACTCTATGTCAATTTTCTCGGGACAGCCTTCAGCCATGTCAGGCCTGGATTTTCCCCTATTTAAGAGGTAGCGCTTAATGACTCGATACATACACTGGCTAAGGGCATATCAAGATAAATCGCTAAATCTGCCTTTTGGGCTCTTTTCTCTATATTGGCGCAATAATTGCCTTCTATAATCCATGCATCTTTTTCCATTAATACGTCATGAATTTGGATTTGTTCCTGTTTTTCTGACATAATCCATCCAGGTTTCCAAAAAACCGAATCCAGGTGAATGGCTTCAATCCCTGTTTTTTCAGACAAGGCTCTTGCTAGGGTTGACTTTCCAGAACCTGCAGACCCCATAATCATTATACGTCTAATCGACATGTCTTAACCCCCTTATACATTAGCAATTTCATACATCGACTATCTTTTCAACTCAATAAAAAACACCCTGAACCAATTTGGATCAGAGCGTTATAATACCACAACATTAAATAATTTCAAACGTTTTTTTATTCTTCTTCATATTCTTTTTAATTTTAAGTGCAATACGCAGGTCATCTCCAAAGAATTCCCAAATGTCTGCCTTGCCCAGTATCCTCGATGACAGACGTTCAGAATACCTGTCTTGAATGTTTTCAGGGGTTAGGTTTGTCGATATAAGGGTGGCCTTTCTCGGTTGAATCAGTCGATCATTGATAATACCGAAAAGCTCTGACACAGAGAAATCCGTTGTCATTTCTGTACCCAAATCATCAATAATGAGCAGGTCAGCCTGGTGCATCATGGCCACCATTTGCTTGGCTTCATAACTCTTGTCAAAGGATGCCTCTTTTATTTTATTGAGAACGCCAATAGCTGTAAAGTAGACAACGAGGAAGCCTCTTCGGATCAAGTCTTCTGCTATACAGTGGGTTAAGAAGGTCTTTCCTGTCCCCGTTGGACCAACAAGAAGCAGGTTCCCCCTGTTGTGATCAAAGCCCCCAACGTATTCATGGGCCTTTTTAAAGCGATCCTTCATATATTCCCTCGGCGAAACACCATGATTTTCATCAGGGACACTTGAGAATATCGTCAAATCAAATGTATCAAAGTTTTCTGCACTCAGAGTGCCCGACATATTGGATTTTTCGACCAACTGTTCTGTCATTCGCTTTTGATAACACTTGCACCATTTCTTGTGAATACCCACCGTGCCTTCATCTTTACATATTTCACAATCATATATTTCATCGAGATAATTCGTGGGATAATTGTGCTCTGTCAAAAGAAAGAGTCTCTCTTGCATAAGATTTTTGGCCTTTTTTTCCATAGCTTGCGTGTCCGCTTCTGTGACTTCATGTCCAGCCAGCATTTTTGCGTGTGAGCTCTTTTCCTGATTTTGCGATTTCCTTTTTAATTTCCATGATACGTGGAATACGGGCATAAACCTCTTCTTGACGCATACGTCTTATGGCTTTGTTCTTTGCTTTGACTTTATCGTATTCACGTTTAATGGCTGCGTGGTCTATGATCAAGATTCTTCGCCCTTTCTATCTGCTTTACGTGCTGATTTCACAAGTTTGCCAAGACTGGATTTATCCCTCTGAGCAAATTTACCGAAGTTGCCCTTTTTCACTGGCCCAGCACCGCTTTCTTTCTTTCCATACCCCGGCTTACTTGCTAGGTGTCTGTTGTACTCTTCAATAGATTTTATTCCAAGATTATGAGCCTCTTTTAAAACAGTTTCTGCGCCTGCCAAGGTGAGCCGCGTTTTACGCTTTTTCTGTTCTATCAATATATGGCGTATCATCTCTTTACCATACCCATAATCTTCATGCCATTTTTTCAGTTCTGAACGCATGAGTTCTACTGGCACCCAGATGCCAGTTGCCTTCATAAGACCGTAGTAATACTCCCCTGCCGACAAGTATGTTTTAAATTCTTCAATGGTTTTAATATTTTTTCCATGGAGTTCTTTAAAGTAGTCATCTAGGGTAATTGGAACCAATTTTTGTCCGTGTGCTCCGTAAATATTCTGCAACGGTCTTTATAAATATTTTCATCGTAGTCGTATTTCTTTTTCCATTTATCAATGAGCTTTGTTAGGGCATTGGCTGAACCCGAAGCCCCAATAATCCGCTCTAAATCATAAGCAAATCGATATTTTGCTGACCGCATTTCAATATGGTTTTCTGCTTCTTCTATTGTTTGTATACCTGCTCCCTTCCAACCTTCAAGGACACGGTATACATAGTTAAAGCTCCCTCTTCTATTGAGTTTACCCAGTTGCTGGGCGTAGTCAAATCCAAACTTGACCACTTCATAACCAAGGCCAATGTCCTCAACAAACTCATAAAGACCGATCAGTTCTTTGAGCTGGAGTTCTCGTTGAACGCGACCTTCTACATATTGGCGTAGACGTCTGTTCTCTTCATTTCTTTCAAAAACAGTGAGACGCTCTGGTGAAACAGCACGCTTGACTGTGGCCTTTTGAATTTTGGCCTTGTCCACAGTCACATAATTATTGTCCAGATATTTTTGTCTGATTGGTACAAAGGTGATATCAAACTCGTTAGGGTCTTCGCCTGACTCTGATAGTTGAACCAGTCCAAGTTTTTCCCAGAACTGCCATGCCCGCACGACGTCATCAAGAGAGACGTTCATATGGGTGGCTAACTTTCTATTGGAAAGATCTTGAACCCCATTCATATTCCTCAGGTAATGGAGGCCAAGCAAGTAAGTTTTATCGCTGTGCCGTCAGCCATCATCATGAAATCTGTTATGAAGAGGTTCTCAACCTCAGTTGTACCAAAATCAAATGTCTTTGAGCTCACAAATAATCCCATGATAATATCCTTTCTAATCTTTAGCTACGTACTCTCCATTATATCATTAACTGGATCATCTACATATCAAAAAAACGAGTTGCATATATGATTTCAGCCTTTTCTCCTGATTTTTTGTAAAGGCCTGTAATCTTCACGGTATATATATGGTTGTCCACTATTTCAGCTTTGTCCGGTCTGAAAATAATAACGAATGGGATGCCATACCCCTTGGTGTCTATATTAAAATATTTGCTTGTGCCCTCTGTCATGAGCATAAGTTCATCTTGCTTGAAGGTCGTGGTTTGACCACTTGTTATGTTTTCAAGTCTTACTTCTATTTCATCCACTTTAGTGTTGTCATACACATCGGGGTTTGGTGAAACTGACCAGGCCACATGGCTGTCAAAGAACATGGTCGGAAAAGCATGAGGACTTGGCCATGCCACATACTCCGGGTTTATGTTTGACTTAGCGGGTCTTCCATTTTCATCAAAAACCTTAATGGCAGAATGCGTTGTTTGGTCATATGTTATATAACCAACTCCAACCTTTGCTAGGTCAGGATGAAGAAACCAGCGTCTATGGCCAAGAAGCTTCACATTAAAATCATCTGAATCGTCCATATAGCCTAAGATTGTATTTTTCAGCTCTGATGCCCCAGCTCTGTTAAATCCGTAATATAAATTGCTCGTACGCGCCCCTAGTGCCCCCATGTCATACATTTCATTCGACATGCCAGTGGGCTTGTCTGGATAATGGGCCATTTGCTTATTCAAAAATTTACCAGCGATGCATGTTGTGCAAGTTCATTCCATGTGGCATCGTCTTCTATATTGCTGGACAATCCCACCGTTAGCCGGACAAGATTCAACATATCAAGGGCTGACTGGACCAGATCAGTACTCAGAGTGCCAGCCTTGTATGGTGCATCAAAATGGGTTGGTCAGAATAATAGGAAGCTGATGATACAGGATTATGGCGTCATAGGCTGCAATAATTTCACTTTCTTTAAAAGACTTGTGGTTTCATTGTAGAGGTCACTCAAATTTTCACCAGTATTCTCAGAACCTGAGTTAGGTGTCTGACTTTGTGATGCCTCTACCTCCACTTCAGGAAGGGGGGCTGTGAACTGGCCCTTGTCTTTTAATGTTTCGTAAAGGCTTTGTCCACCATTTTTGTTTGGGCCTTCAATGCCTCATAGGACAAATACGCCACATGTCCCCTTGTAAAGGTTGTATCCATGAGCATATCTTTGTCTTCTTCTGTAATAACCTTTAAGCGGACTGCATCTTCAAGGGCTGTAGACCACTGAAAGTCACCAATTTCCGTTTCATACCCAAGGGCTCTTAGAAGATAGGTCATATATGAATTGGCCTGTATTTCAAGGCTTGAGCCAAATGTTCGCTTGGCAATACCACTTGTGTATCCCATAGCATGGGCATATTCTGCATAGGCTGACCCCCATCCTGGAACGTCATCAAATGCAGTTGTAAATGTTTGAATGCTTGTGAGCTCGTCTTGCTCCCCAAGCAGTTTTATAAATAATATAAGCCCTTCCAAACGAGTTGGTGGACGGTCAAGTTCATAGCCTTTGTCAGTGCCTTCAAGCACACCTAATTTATTGAGTGCTTGGGCATAGGGTAAATAACTGGTTTCAGCAAATGACTGATTCCCTGGAAAATAAAAAGCTCCTAATAGGAGTGTGAAAATGAGTGCTTTTGCAATAACCACTTTGATGTTCATTTTTTTTCATACTCTCGCTCTCCTTTGTCATTTGAACAACTTATATTACACCTTCATATAAGTCTCTATAAGGTCATACGTTTTGTCTCTCCCACTTCACCCTAATTCCAATTATACCCTCAAAAAAGGTTCATTCACGCAATTTTATATGTTCTTCTAACCTTATATGATTTCATCGAGCAAACTCCAAAGGATAACCGGGACAGCTTTAGGAATATTTATAAAAATGATCTTGAGCCTTACATGCAGAGGGCTACAAAGTCCAGCATCTTCAATAAAACACATTCAAATGAAATGTGTTTTATTGAAGATGCTTATGATATTTAAAAGACAAATAAAAAAAGCCCATTTATACAATGGGCAATTTCTTTGGTGCGAAAGGCGGGATTTGAACCCGCACGACCTGTCGGTCACTGCCCCCTCAAGACAGCGTGTCTGCCGTTCCACCACTCTCGCAAATATTATTTTGGTAACAAGAATATTCTAAGATAAAAAACTATAAATGTCAATATACGTAAAAATAGTCGGAATATTGAGTCTGATTCACTCACACCACAAGCTGTTATGGTCCTCTACAAAGCACGAAGAATCTATCGGTCATTCATAAAAAAGGATTGCTGAAGCCCTATAAGTTTCTGCAATCCCTTTTTAGTTTTAACAAATTATAATTCAATTTTCTTTAGCTTGGGATTATCCACCAAACCTGGAATTCGTCCTCTTTTAGCGACAGGTTCACCACTCACAACCTTAATGTCCATTGTCATATCAATTGGTGAAGCGGCCGAAATAAAACTACCAACACCAAAAGAATCTGCCCCTGCTTCTGATAAGAGTTCAATTCTTTCAGGCGTTAGCCCGCCTGTTGCAAAAATCTTCACATGGTCATGACCAGCGATGTCCAGTTTCGCTCGCATTTCACGAATAAGCCTGCTGTCACGCCGCCTCTTTCACTTGGTGTATCAACACGTATACCATATAAATCTTTTCCAAGTTCATCCGCGATGCGTAGGGCTTCTTCCACCTCATCCTTAAATGTGTCAACAAGCACCACTCGACCATGATCTTTTGGCATAACTTCATTGTATTTTTTTTGCTACTTTTAGAGTGTCACCTGCAATAAGCATTGCACTATGTGGTAGGGTACCACTTGGTTCAATACCTGCAAGTCTTGCTGCTAGAATACAGCTTGCACCTGAAGCACCACCAATAACTGCAGCGCGCTCCATAACAGGCGCCACTGCTGGATGCACATGTCTAGCACCGAAACAGAGGAAGGATTTGTCTCCACATGCCTCTTTTACTTTTCTTGAGGCTGTTGCCCAACCCGAAGGACTTGCAAGCATTCCAAGAATAGTCGTTTCATATACAGCAAATTCTCTATATGGCCCAGTGATTCTGATAACGGTGTCTTTAGGTTCAAAAAACTCCCCTTCATCAATTGACCACATTTCAATGTTCTTGCCCTTTAAAAGTTCTTTGACTTCTTCGATACCGCAAAAAATACCTGACTTGCGCGGGAATATTTCTGCAGTAACAATGGCTTCATCCAAATTTAGTTTCTTTTAGTATATCGAGAGTTCGTAGAAAATATATATCTGATGTTCTGCCTGTTAAAATTTCGTCATGCGATGCAGAATGAAACTTTCGATCTTTGTCGATTTGAACGTCAGGGACATCCTGAAGTCCTTTCAACTCCTTCATTTGATCAATCCTTCCTTGCATTATGAGTAAAACCACAATAATTATATAGGAAAAGGTGATCATATTCAATGAAAATACCCGGATATGAGATAAGTTAATGCATTAACGGGATTATGTTAATTTGTTATTTATTTATCAATATACCCGTATGCTTATATTCCCCTTTTTCAGTGTGTTTTCATACACATTATGTTATTTAATCCCTTATTTTATACAATTTATTTATCTCGGTCACTTACAAAATTATCAACTCACACAATCACCATATTGGTCCATTCCATAACTTTGGAAAAGTTCTAGAAAGACTTGGCATTACAGAGTCAGCAACCATACACCCAGCCCGAGGAACAAAAAAGCCCATATATAGAAGAATATCTCCGTTCCCCTGTCCCCTAAGTGTTTCTTAAAAAATTCAATTTTTTTCATACTCCAAATGGCTCTAGGTTTCATTACGGCAATAACCACCACTAGAGCTGCATACACAATCGCCAGTATACCCCAAACTTTCATACCATACCCTCCAGTCATAATGTAATCACTCTAGACCTTTTCTAATTCTTGGAGCCAGCACTAAGAATACAAGCCCGCTTATTATAAGAACAATAGAGCTATACCCTATTATTTCAAACCACGACCCCTTGCTGGATAAAACCAAATCGTTCCCTTTGTATGTCCAGTAAAAGGGAATCCAGTAAAAGAGCACTTGCCACTTGTCCGCTAAAAGTTCTTCTCCAGCTATACTTCCAAAGAGCGGGAGAAACAACATTTTCATATTACCCGCTGCATTCATAACATCATCGTTGTTTATGCCTTCAATGAATCCGATCAATATGCTGATAATACAGGATGTTGAAACCATAAGTATGGCATGCATATAGTTAATGTCTCTAAATCCTGTTATGACAAGTATGAGCACAGACCCTACAATGGGTATAACAATTCCAATCAAACTCTTACCCGCAATAAAACCCATACGCGAAACCGGTGATAAATGGATTGCACTAATGGTGTTCTCCGTTTTTCTTCAACAATATTAAGGGCTATGATCATGCCTCCCAAAATAGATGTGAATATCATAGCTGTATTGACCATGACCTTTTTTAGCGGTGGGATTGTTCTTCCGTAGTCTATGAGTTCAACCGCGGACGCATCAATACCAATGTTATAATGCTCAAAGGTTGTAAGGCTTTTAACATAATCAATAATATAATCTGGTTCATTGCCCTGACTTAATAAGTAATAGTCCCCAGCTTGATTGGGAACCACAGCCACTATATTGTCTCTTTTTCTAATTCTATTCTCAATGTCTTCTAGTGTCTGCATCAACTCAACCTTGGCAAACTTCTGGAAATACTCAGTCTGCTCAGTGTTTTCTCCATCGAGTAGTAGAACTTCAACGGCTGTGTCATTGATCCCTGGCGAAAAAACATTGATAATGACCGAAAAAAATTACGGGCACAACAATAATGTATAGGGTTATAAAGTTTCGAACGCTGGTTTTCAAGTCTCTTTGAAAAATGATAAGTATTTTCCGTATCATATGAAACACTCCTTAAAGGGACAGTGTCTTCTTGAATCTATAGTTGGCAAGTATAAATAGGTCAAGGCCTATGACAAGAAAACCTAAAGAAGCCACAAAAACATAGGTCATATTACCATGAACTGATATTATCTCTTTAAAACTCTGAAGCATAACATAACTCGGAATTATTTTGACCCAGTCAGGATCCCAACTTGGTGTGAAGTATGATATATTGGGCATTATCATAAGCAAAATCACAATATACATGGCACCAAAGGCTTCCACAATATCTTTATAATAACTCGTTAGAAGCAACCCCAGCGCGCCTGCAAAAAACCAGATGAGAGCACAAATACAATTAGTCCCAAATAGTGAACCCGCCCTCCCATAGTCGGCACGGTTATTATCAAGGTGGTTATAATACTTGTAAAAATAATAACCCCAATCTTACTCAATAAATAGTGCCAAACAGAACTGGCTGTAATCGCGTAGGCTTTAATTATGCCCTCACTCTTATCTAAAAAAATATATGCAGCCACTATAAACAAGCTCATAAGACTCCCATTAAATGTAAGGAACACAGGGATCATATTCTCTTTATCCGTTAATACTTGGGCTTCTTTTTTCAATTGACGGACTTCGATACTGTCTGAATATGCCTCAATGGCGTCATATCCTGTGAGTCGATTATGGTAGACCATGAGCAGATTTCTATACTTCTGCGTTTCATAGCCTTGTAAATAATAAGTGTGCACAATTTGATTCTTATCATTAACATGTACATACACACCTGGTTGACTTTCTCTTTCAGAATAGAGTTTCAAGGCTTCATAACTATCTAGAATATATATTTTTGCGGCTTCTGTTTCATAGAGAACAGCGGTGAAAATTTGACCACCAGACTTAATATCCACCTTTTCAGCCTGGTTGTTCAGGTCGTCCTCCCTTAAATTTTTATGGTATCTTTGCTCTACAATTTGAGGCAATTCCAAATATAAATATTGTTTGCCTTTCGTATCAAAATCTTCTGGTATAACAAAAAGAAGAATCAAGAGTAAAACAAGAGCCATACCAATTTCAATATAGAAGTACCAGCTTTTTGAGGATAGACTTAACTCTTTGACAAAACTGTACCATAATTTCATTTAAACCAGTCCTCTCCCTGTGACCTTAATAAATATTTCTTCTAGGGTGGCTTCTCTGGTATGCATTGTTTGAATGTCATATTGCTTTAAGAGCTCAATCATTTTGACCTTGTCTGCCTTCTCCACTGTCGAAAAATTTGCCTTTAAAAGCGTCTCATTTTGAAATACTCTATATCAACCCGTTTTTCACCGTACTGAAGTTTTAAGGCTTTGGGAGAATCTATGATTCTAATTTTTCCATCCACAATAAATGCAACTCGATCACACAGTTCATCAGCAATATACATATTGTGCGTGGTTAGAAAAATGGTAACGCCTCTTTCATTTTCCTGCCTTATTATATCTTTAATCTGTGCTGCAATAGCTGGGTCAAGACCTGTGGTGGGTTCATCAAGGAACCACATTTCTGGATTGTTCAGCATTGATCTTGCAAAGGTCAATCTATGTTTCATGCCTTTTGAGTATTTTCCAGCCTTTATATTTTCCTTACCAGCAAGTCCAACCAGGTTTATTAAGTCCATAGGCTTGCGGGTTTTTACATCAAATAACTTTCTATAAAACTCGAGATTTTCAAGTCCTGACATTTTACTGTATACGTTTGACTGTTCAAAAGACATTCCAATTTTATTAAACATCTTGTTTCGGATATGTTTCACATCAAAGCCAGCCACTTCAACTGACCCTTTTTGAAGTGGCAACAGCCCAACAAGAATATTTTGCGTTGTGGATTTCCCAGCACCTGATGGGCCAAGAAATCCAAATATCTCACCTTTTTTTTATTTCAAAGCTAACATCGTCAACAGCGTATTTGTCATCATTGCTATAGGAATGGTACAGGTTTTCGACTTTTATCATTTCAAGGCTCCTCTCATACAGAAATCAATATTGACCATCAGTTTACTGACTTTCCTGATAGTTGAGTATAACCTCGTCGCCTTCTTCAAGCCCTTCTAAAATCTCAACTTTTCACCAAACGTTGTCCCAGGTATGACTTCTTGTCTTTGTGCCTCATTACTGTCTACCACTTCCACATACACTTTCGATTGACCATATATCAGGGCTGACACTGGAATAACCAAAGCCTGCCTCTGTGGCTCTACCACAACCTGTGTTTGAACCTCTGTTCCAAAATCAAGTGCATGTCCCTGGTCAGATAGTCTCACTTCAACTGTTTGCCGATTCTCTTCTACATTCAGTTCTGACATTTTGATAAAGGCTTTCGGGTAGACCCTAGTCACCCTCAACCCGTCCATATCAACATTTAGATGACGGTCATGAATTTGAGCCTCCATATTTTCATCGATATATTGGGCCTCATCCACCATAAAGTCAAGCAAAATGACTTTTTGATCTGGATCCATAATTTCAAGAATACATCCACCTGCTTGAGGGATGTCCCCATTAAATGTATTCATCTCAGTGACAATCCCATCTATGCTTGATCGAAGGGTGTAATCCTCTCGACTTTTTTCAAGTATTTCGAGTGTGAGGATCAAAACATCAATCTCTGCTTCATATTTTTTCTTATTGTTGTCTGATAATGCCTTGGTTAGTTTATTATATGCATTCTGAGAAATGTCCAGATTGTTTTCTAACCGTTCCACTTGTCGAAGCGCATTTTCATATTCAACCAAAGAAACGGCTCCATTTTCATATAATACCCCTATCCGTTCCAGGTTCTTCTTTGCTTCTTTCAAGTCACTGTTAGATTTTGAAATTTCAATTCTAGCGGTGCTTATGCTCGACACGTCTGTTCCAGATAAAACCTCATCGTACGCGGCCTCAAGAGCCTCAATTTGTTTATTTATTTTTTGAATTTCCAGATCCACTGTGTTCTTGTAGCGTATGAGAACTTGTCCTTTTTTCACAGATTGCCCCAGCTCTATATTCACCTCATTAACCGTTTTCTGCCCGTTACCATAATAAGGTCTAACTTCCCGGGAAGTTACCACACCAGTCTCTTCAATAAATTTGGCAATTGCTTGTTTTTCCACCAGAACGGTGTCATATTCAAGACCGACACGCCCAGCAGTTAAAAAATAAAATATAGCCAGTCCAAGGGCTGTGAAAATTACAAATGCTATGATCAACTTCTTATTCATAGGAACCTCCATTCAAGGTATGGCTTCGGTCCAATTCAACTTATGTATTTCTTCCTTCATAAAGTTGATACCCAATCTAAGGACTTGAGCGTCATTTTGCATACATTAATATGCAGATTCAAAAATGGAAGAACCTTAAAAAGCGGAAAATACGTAAAAAAACCACTCAAGTCACGTATGTGTCATACGATTCTCAAGTGGTTTTATCTACATCATTTCTTCAAATCAAACTTTTTAATTGGTTTTAATTATTCTTTTTCTCTTCACGAACAGCTTCATCCCATATATCCATCACTTGCTTGTGTGTTTCATTGACAGCCGACGAATTGTCAATAATTCGCGTCGCCTTTTCAACTTTTTCTTCAAGGGGCATTTGGGCTTCTATTCTTTTTTTGGCGTCATCTTTTGAAAGCTCATCTCGCGCCATAATACGCTTAATTTGTGTTTCCTTATCAAGACTGACAAGCCAAGATTCTTCAACCAAATCATCCATTTTCATTTCAAATAGCAGGGCGCAATCAAGCACAACAACCTCAGTGCACTTTTTCACCTTACATTTTTCTATTTTATTATTAATTTCTTCGATAATGCGAGGGTGGGTGATTTCATTAAGTTTTAGTCTTTTTTCTTCGTCATTGAAGATAATGCGACCCAACTTTTTACGATCTAAGGACCCGTCTTCAAGTAGGGTATCCTCTCCAAAGGTTTCTGCAATTTCTTTTAGTGCAGGTTTGCCCTTTTCGACAACTTCTCTTGCAACTTGATCAGCGTCAATAATCTTAGCGCCCAAACCACGCAACATACGCGAAACAGTGCTTTTGCCCGATCCTATACCTCCGGTCAAACCAATAACCTTCATGAAAAGATCTCCTTTATTTTGTGTCATACCAGCTTTCACCTTCATTCATATCCACCTTAAGCGGGATCTTGAACGCATCTGACAGAATGTCATCTGCAGCCGTTTCCATGTTTTCACGAAGCAAGGCTTTGACCTGCTCCACTTCATCCGGATGCGTATCAATGATCAGTTCATCATGCACTTGTAAAATCAGCTTTGATTTCAAGTCTTTTTCTTTAAGAGCCTTATATACTTTCAGCATGGCAATTTTAATAATATCTGCCGCTGAGCCTTGGATAGGTGTATTCATTGCTGTTCTTTCACCAAATGATCTCAAGTTGAAATTCTTATGGTTGATTTCTGGCACATAACGTCTTCTGTTGAGTATTGTTGTGACATAACCATTTTCCTTGCAGTGGTCAACCATTTCATCCATATATTCTTTTACTTTTGGATACTTTGCAAAATAATTTTCAATATATGTTTTGGCTTCTTTTCTTGTTATACCCAAATTTTCTGATAAACCATAGTCACTCATACCATAAACAATGCCGAAGTTGACTTCTTTGGCCCGACTTCTTTCAAGGGATGTGACTTCATCAAGGGGCACATCAAAGACTTGCGAGGCTGTCATGGCATGAACATCAATGTTTTCAGTAAAGGCTTTTATCAAATTGTCATCTTCAGACATTTGCGCCAAGACCCTGAGCTCAATTTGAGAATAATCGGCATCAATGAGGGTCTGACCCTCGCTCGGCACAAAGACCTTTCTAAGTCGTCTACCCAGTGGTAGGCGGACTGGAATATTCTGAAGGTTTGGCTCTGTGGAGCTTAGACGCCCAGTCACGGCCACCGTCTGATTCAAACTCGTATGAATTTTGCCTGTGCTATCATTAATCACAGCAAAAATGCCATCAATATAAGTGGACTTCAGTTTTGTATATGTCCTGTATTCAATAATAGCTGGAATAATTGGATGCTTGTCCATCAATTTTTCTAAAACATCATGACTTGTTGAGTATCCTGTTTTAGTCTTTTTCACAGCTGGTAGACCTAATGTTTCGAAAAGAACCACGCCAAGTTGTTTTGGCGAATTGATATTGAACTCACCTTCAGCCATATGATAAATATCTTTTGTGAGCTCTTCAATTTTCACTGTTAGTTCTTCATCTAAGGCTTTTAGTTCTGTGGTATCCACTGAAAAACCTTCAAACTCAATATTTGCAAGCACCTCAATTAAAGGGAGTTCTATAGTTTCATACAGCTTTGTCAACTCGAGTTTTTCCATTTCCGTTTCTAGGCGTTTCTTGCAACTTGCCTGCATATGTGGCATAACGCGCTGTATACTCCGCAATGGTCTCTTCTTCTATTTCTGCATAAGTGATCATCTTCTTACCAGTGCCAAGAAGGTCTTTTTCTGTCTTCATTGTTTCAGAAAACTTCTCCATAGCAACATCGGTCATATCATAACTTTTGCGCCCTGGTTCCAGAAGATACATGGCAATAAAACCATCAAACTTTAGCCCCTGCATTTGAATACCATATCGTTGAAGAATCAGGTAGTCTTTTTTGCTTCATATGTCACCTTGTCAATTGACGGGTCTTCAAAAACACTTTTTAAGGCTCCAAGGATTGATTCGTCGCCCTTAATTGCTATATAGTAGGATTTTCCTTTAAGGTAAACTCCCATACCGACAATTTCATTGGTTCTGACATTTGTCTTGTCATAAACACTATGGAAGGCGAATTTACCTTCATGTCTTGCAATGGCCGCTAGGTCTCTGGCTTCTTGCTCACTTGTCACAAGTCTGTATTCAAAAGGTTTTTGCTCTGGCATTTCCCCTTCAACATTAAGTTCTCTAATTCTTTTTATAAGAGAATTGAATCCGTACTCTTTAATCATTTCGAGTAATTTTTCAAGGTCTGGCGGTGTGATTTTTAATTCCTCCATTGAGAAATCAATCGGAACATGAACCTCAATTGTAGCAAGTTTCTTACTTAAAATGGCCGATGCCTGATGGTCTTCTACAATGCCGCGAATGCGTTTATTTGTAACTTCCTCGCTTCTTTGGATAAGCTCTTCAACCGTTCCAAATTGATCAAGCAGCTTAATGGCTGTTTTAGGCCCTACACCAGGTAGACCCGGAATATTATCTGATGTATCCCCTGGAGCCCTTTTAAATCAATGATACGGTCTGGTGTGACACCGTAATCTTCTAAAACCAGTGCCGGGGTGTAATAAATTTCTTTTTTTCGGCCTTTTAATAAGCACCGTTGTTTTTCAGATACCAATTGGAGGGCATCTTGATCACCGGTTACCACAAAGGTCTCCACGCCTTGACCTGAACATGTATGGGCAACGGTGCCAATCAAATCATCGGCTTCAAAGCTTGGAGTTCCATTCTATAAATGCCCATGGCATCGAGCATTTCTTTGAGAATTGGCATTTGCACAGCCAACTCATCTGGCATGCCCTTTCGTGTCCCCTTATACTCTTTAAACTGCTTGTGTCTAAAGGTTGGTCCCTTCATATCAAAGGCAACAGCCATGTAAATTGGATCAAGGTCATCTCTTATTTTCAACATCATATTGACAAACCCATAAACTGCATTTGTCGGGACGCCATCTTTATTCATCATATTCGTGTAACGCGTCGCATAAAAAGCCTGATTTATGAGACTGTTACCATCAATAATTACCACTCTATCTTTCAAGGTTGTCCTCCCCTTCTTCTTATATGAGCGACTTACAAAATTCCATTCAAGAAGCCTGGCCATACTATATATAGATATTATAAGAAGCATAAAAAATATATATGGTATACCGAAGGCATAGATGTGTAATTTTGCAAACGCCTGATATAAATATTGTCTGAAAACCATATGATTTTTATAAAAAACTGTTTGCATAGAAGTCAAACAGCCTATCTGCATGTACCATCTTCATGTACTATATCCATTTTATCAGTTTTTACCCTTCGTCGCCATAATCTACGAATATTTGTTCTTGTTTTATATTTCAATCTTTTCCACTGCCTATTTGTATAAAAGAAGGCCTTTAAATCATTTTCATACACATAAAAAGCCCGCGACAATATTGTGTCTATCGCGGGCTTTGCTTTTATATTATTTTCCCTCTATTTCGCAGACTCTAATGCTTCTTGAGCTAATAAGAAGAAATCATCCACATGAATGGATACACTTGTAAGCACATCAGCATGTCCCTCAGCATCCAGTTCAATATCCCACGGATCTTGTGTCATTAGAAGGTGGTCTTCAGCTTCCATAGCTTGTTCGTGCCATGGTGCTTTTGCACCACCGTTTTCAACCATAGGGTAATTTCCATTCATAGATGCAGTTTTTTTTGTCTTCGCCACCATCTTTATGCTGACCACTCCAGTTGACTGCAACAATATTGCCATTTAAAACAGTGATGTCCACAGTCGCCTTCCATCCAGAATTTTCACTGAACTCAGGCTCTTCTGCATGATAGCCACCATCCTTGTATGGACCTGGTTCAACAGGACCTGCAGCCAAGGCTTCTTCTGCCAGCATATAAAAGTCGTTTACATGGATGGACACGCCAGACACAGCATCTGTATATCCTTCATCGTTATATTCTCCATACTTGGTCTTGCATTTCCAAAAGAGCCATTTCCATTTTTTCAGCTTGCTCGTGCCAAGGTGCTTGGCTCCGCCAGCTTCTACCATAGGGTATGCACCATTCATGGATGCAGCTTTCTTATCCATACCGCCATCTTTACTTGCTGCTGTCCAGTTGACTTCAGAAATTTTACCATCTGTAACTTTCAAAATAACAACGGATTTCCATCCACTATTGGCGCTAAACTCATCTGCTTCAGCGTAATAAATACCATCTTCATACATACCTGTTTCTTCCATAGAATCTGATGATGCATCAGACTCTTGCGAACTTTCATCCATAGGTTCCTCAACAGGTGTTTCAGTTGGTGTTTCAGCTGGTTCCTCAGCCGGGGCTTGTGCTGGCGCACAGGCTGATACCACAAGCATTAGAACGACAAGTAAAGCAAAAACGATCTTTTCATAATAACCTCCTCCAATAAAATATGTAAGTCAGTTCGTTCGGACGATACTTACTTGCCCTATACCCTAAAAATAAAAAATGACTTCAATAATTTCTTATCAAAGCCATTTAAAGACATAATCGGTCACAAATATTACTTTCCTTGTTTACCATTTTTTTAGAACAAGACTGGCGTTATGGCCTCCAAAACCCAAGGAAAGGTTCATTGCATATTGAATAGATTTTGATGCAAATTGATCTTTTACAACATTTACTTGGCAAGCCTTATCAACATTTTCGTTCCAAAGGTTGGATGGATACGACCCATTTTAAGTGTCATCGCACAAACGAGAGTTCTAAGCACCGGCTGCCCTTGAAGGTGACCAACTAGGGACTTGGTTGAACTGACAGGTATGGATCTCGCCTTGCTCCCAAAGACCTTATTGATGCCGAGAGCTTCAATTTCATCATTTTGTCTGGTTGATGTTCCATGGGCATTTATATAATCAATTTGACTTGGTCTTAAATTGGCGTCAATCAAAGCCTGTTTTATGGATAATACCAACCCCTCTGCATTTGGTTCAGGCGCTGTCAAATGATAGGCATCAGAACTTGTGCCGTATCCGATCACTTCAGCGATGATATTGGCTTTTCTCAGCTTTGCCGACTCCAAGCTCTCGAGCATAAGAACAGCTGCTCCTTCTCCTAAAACAAAGCCATCCCTGTCGGTGTCAAATGGTCTTGAACATTTGTCTGCATCTTTTTCACCACTAAGTGCCCCATGTTTTCAAAGCCTGAGATCATAAGAGGTGTTATACAGGCTTCTGCACCACCTGCCAAAACGGCATCCACCCGCCCACTCTCAATGAGCATGAGCCCATGGCCAATGGCATCAATCCCCGAAGCACATGCCGTTGAAATCGTATGCACTGGTCCTTGAATCCCTAAATCCATGGCAATATTTGCTGCAGCCATATTTGGAATCCACTTTGGCATGAGTAAAGGATTCACAAATGTCGACCCTTTATTAATGCATTTGTCGTTTTCTTCTTCATATGTTGATACGCCTCCAACCCCCGTCCCAAGACAGACCCCTATTCTACTTGGAGAGATGAGTGGACCTCCCTGAGAAAAAGAGAGGCTCAGGCCAGAATCAGCAAATGCCTCCCGAGCCGCATGGACTGCAAACTGAGCATAGCGGTCAAGACGTCTTACTGATTTTCTACCCATCGTCTCTTTTGCATTAAACCCCTTCACCTGTGCCACCAGACTTGTTTTAACAAGGTCCTTATCAAAATGTGTGATGGGACCAAAACCGTGCTTGCCCGCCAAGGCATTTTCCCAAAATTCCTTTGTTGTCTTGCCTATTGGTGTTATGCACCCTGTTCCAGTGATTACAACTCTTTTTTCATGCAGCTGCACGCGCCGTTTCTACCAATTTAACGAGGTCTGATACCCTTTCAACTTGGGCTGATGTATCATCGGGTAGATCCACTGAAAAGTGGTTTTCCAGTCCCAGTATTATTTGAGACATGTCTAGCGAGTCCGCGTCAAGTTCATCATAGATCATCGTTTCCAATGTCACTTCATCGTCATCAAGTCCCATTACTTCAATAAATAGTTCTTTTGTTTTATCAAAAATCATTTTCGTGAACCTCCAACTCGTAATACAGTTTACGTTTTCTACTATTATGCTTGAAATCGCCCTTATTGTAAACTATAATTTATATATAGGTTTACAATAAGAATATGTAAGACAGGCAAAGATTCCATTTGAATGTAAAGTTTCCTCACATTTCACAGCACCAACACATGAATTATATATAATGTAAAATAATGCAATTACAAATATGATTACGGGAGATTTCAATGGATTTTAAACAAGCTGTCAAGGAACTTGAACACTCTTCACAACTGCGTGTTTGCAAAGCAATTGAAACGGCACAAGCCAGCCGAATCAAACATAAGGACCAGTGGTACATCCTCTTCGGATCAAACAACTACCTTGGATTAAATGGGCATCCAGACATCACGCAAGCAGCCGTCCAAGCAACGGAGGCCTTTGGTACCGGTTCTGGTGGGTCACGAATGACAACAGGCACAACACCGCTTCATCAAACCCTTGAAAGAGAACTGGCCAAATTCAAAAAACAAGATGATGCAATTCTTTTCAATACTGGATATATGGCTAACCTAGGCCTAATATCATCCATTACAAATAAAAACTGGACCATCTTATCAGATAAGTTGAATCATGCCAGCATTGTGGATGGCAGTTCCCTTACCCAGGCAAAAACACTGCGCTACAAGCCAATGGATACAGAGGATCTTCAAAAGAAACTTAGTAAGGTTGAAACTGAAAATAAACTCATCATTACCGATGGCATCTTTAGTATGGATGGTCTTATGGCTCCACTTTCAGACATTGGAAAAATAGCCAAGGCTCACGGTGCCCTTCTTGCTGTTGATGATGCTCATGGATTTGGTGTGCTTGGGCTAAATGGTCGTGGAACAGCATCTGAACTTTGTATGTCTCATGATATTGACCTTCACATAGGAACATTTTCAAAGGCTATTCCATCGGTTGGAGGCTATGTCACTGGACGACAAGATCTTATTGATTGGATGCGCAATAAGGCACGAAGCTTTATTTTCTCAACCGCTCTACCAGCGGGGAATGTCGCCGCAACGCTTAAATCACTAGAACTCATATCAGTGGCAGACGACAGACGAACAAGACTAAGAAATAATATCATCCGACTAAAAACCGGCTTAAAAGAAATGGGAATTTCTGTCCATATGGACATGACACCAATCGTTCCTGTTATAATAGGATCATCAGAAGATACTTTACGCATTTCAGAGTACCTTCTGGAAGAAGGTTACTTTGTGCCTGCTATTCGGCCACCGACAGTGGAAGCAGGTACAAGTAGACTCAGGGTATCGCTAATGGCCACACATACGCCTGCTGAGATTGATGGGCTACTAGCAGCTCTGAAGAGGGGACTTGAAATGGTTGGTGATTAATAATGAAATACAACATGCTGTTTATAAACGGATGGGCCTCTACCCCATCCATCTTCGCACCCTTGGTCGAGGCACTAAAACCCAAAATTGATAAGGCTCTTATTGTAGATTGGCACGATTCACAGTATAGCTCTGTTGATCGTATGGATACCATGATTCATATGCTGGCTGATACCAGCCCACAAAGACCTACAATCCTTGTGGGCTGGTCAAGTGGAACAATGCCCATTCTTTCTTATTTGGGAAGTGATAAAATTCATAAAAGCGTGTCAGGTGCTATTCTTTTTGGAGCCACCCCTCGCTTTATAAACAGCCATTCACCAGATTATAATTTCGGGTGGCACAAGGATGTTCTCGAACAAATGACTGAAAACTTCAGCCTACACCCTAAAACCGTTATAGATGCTTTTGCAGACAAATGCATGTCTAAAAAGGACACGGAGAGGGTCAACATTTCACAGACATTTAAGGCCTGTTTTCACGATGATTCTTTAACTGCCTTAGCCAAGGATGAACTTAAAATCGGCCTGGAGTTTTTAGCACATTCCGATGTCAGAATGAAGGTTTCAAAAATTGTACACCCCCTCTTGCTGATTGCCGGTGAAAACGATCTAATCTGTTCGTTAAAGTGTTCAAAGTGGATTGTAAACAATACCCATAACACAGATTTACATATTGTAAAAATACAGGTCATGCACCACATTATTTTGAGCCTGACATTTGCAGTGAATATGTAAAGGCATTTTTTGAGGAGCTTGAACACAATGATTGACAAGAAAAAGCTAGAAAGACGTTTTAGTCGAAATGCAAAAACCTACGACACCTATGCTTCTGTACAGAAAATCATGTCAAAGAAGCTTATGAACCTTATTAAAATAGACCACCCCATAAAGATTTTGGAGATTGGTTGTGGTACAGGGTATTTAACGAACCTACTTGTACAGAGTTTTCCAAATGCTCATATAACAGCTGTCGATTTAGCCAGTGGAATGATTGACGTCGCAAGTCAGCGTATGAAAAATAATGGGGTCGACAATCAAGTTACCTTCGTCTGTGCCGATATTGAGACCCATTTCCCCACTGACAACTTTGATCTGATTATTTCCAACGCCACCTTCCAGTGGTTTAACCACCCCGATGAAATGGCAAACAAAATCTTTACTCATTTAAGTCCTGGGGGACAGTGCTTATTTTCCACCTTTGGAAACAATACATTTAATGAATTGGCTGAATCCTTTCAGCTTGCTTCTTTAGAGATGGAACTTGAAGATAGAGTCAAGCCCAGCCAGGATTTTCTCTCTGCTTACGAGTGGGTTTTACGCCTGGAAAATGCAAAAAACAATTCAGAAGTTCGAGCAGCAGTCACTTCTTATGAAACCATGCTTCCAGAATACTTTGAAGATTGTATGGCATTTTTCAAGTCCATAAAAAAATTGGTGCCAATAAGGCCAGTGGTTCTCGTCCTGCTCAATCACCAAAGTTTATGAAAATGGTTACAGATATTTATGAGAGGGAGTTCATGACACCTAGAGGTGTTTGCGCCACTTATCACGCCCTTTACCTGTCTGTCGAAGTTATAAGCGATCGTTTTTTATAAAGCCTATAAATCGCTCATGCTCTAATGTTAAACAAACAAGGCACTTTTAAATATCATATTAAAAGCAGCTCTTCCCATATTGAAATGTGGAAGAGCCTGCTTTTAAACTAACTAAATTTATTTGGTTCTTATTTACTATAATCGTATTCAACAGAAACCTGTGCTGAAACTTCAATTTCGCCAGCTTGAATTGGTGTTGAATAATTCATTGATTCCGCTTTAGCAGAAAATGCAATGGCACCTGTGTCTCGAACCATACCGCCACCACGACTCGCTTCAGAAATACTCACTGGCATGCCAGCTTCTCTGTCCATTGTATTTAGAATAGCATCGGCTTTACCTTTGGCATTTTCCATAGCAATCACGAGGGCTTCCTGATAATACTCATCTTCATTTGACACTGTGAACTGGATATTGTTGATTTGGTTAGCACCAGATTTTGAAACAAGATCAATCAGATCACCTAGTTTATCAAGATCTCTGACAGTTACTTTTAAAACATTTGAAGCTTTGTAAACTTCTTCTCTTTCATTTTCGCCTTTGTAATTGTAGGCCTTATAAATACTATAGTTCATCGTTTGAAGATCATCTCATCGATGCCGGCATTTACGATGGCTCTTTAACACTTTCCATTAGTATTGCATTTTCCGACTGCGCCTTTGACGCATCAGCATCTTCTGTTTCCACACCAATGTTAATGTAAGCCATGTCCGGTGTTACTGTCACTGTCCCCTGACCATTTACTTTCAATCTATAATCTGTTTGCTCTACAGCAGCTGCTTCTGAAATTGTCACGGGTGCCTTTGCAGCGCCTGCAATAAATACGCCTGCAACAAGAGTGACCGCTAAAATCGCTGTTAATAATTTTCTCATAATGTCTCTCCTTTTCTTCATTTCTCCATTTTTACAAGATGTCAAAATACTAAATTCCCACTAAAGCCACAATTAAATCACTTACGTATTCGTTTAACAAGCCATTTAACTATTTTGTAGCCAAAGAAGAATATAATGATCCATACAAGAAGCTTTGGTGAAAATGCCACCAAACCTATGAAGACTGTCTCACCTAAATACTTCAGCTGATTGATTGAGTTTACAAGACCGTCTTTTGCTTTTTGCAAGAGACTTTTATCAATAGGCTTAATTTTTGGCTCTAATGTTTCCACTTCATTAAGCTCAATATGAATTGTTGATAAACTCACAAGTCGGTCCCACTCTTTAAGTGTTCCTGTGTAGTTGTTTATTTCTCCACGAACACGACTCAATTCTCTTTCAACTGTTATAACGTCTTCAATTTCCTTTGCACTTTCCATAATTTCACGAAGCTTGGCTTCCCTGATTTCAAGATTAGCCACTTCGTTGGCAATGTCTCTGTACTGGGACGTAATGTCCTGGGACCAGATGTTTAAATTCTTTTGTACCCCAATGCTTTCAAGGAAGTCCACAGTTCCCATAAACTGCCCCTGTGGCACCCTAATTGTAAGTCTGCCTCGTTTTAGGGATTTTTCGGGTTCCGATTCATTGTAGTGTTTGTATGACGTATTGGCTTCACCTACATAACCGCCCATATCATTGACCATTTTTACTATTTTCTCATATGTGCTGTCATAGTCCACTATGTCAATCCATGTGTCGGCTGTGTAAATAATCATTCGACTATCATTTTTTGCCTTTGTCATCGCTGTTCTAGGTTGAGAGGCCTCGTTGATTGACGATGTGCCAATATCATCATTGGCTTGTGAATTCATTTTGAGGCCATAATTTGCACCATCTTCTGCCACATCTGCTGAAACGCTTTCATCGAAGGTAGCCTTACCAGCTGCCTCCATTGGTGCAGCCTCTTCTGTGAACATCTGCGCTGACTCAGTTTCTTCCATAGCAGATTCATAGGTCGCTGTGTCCATACTCTTTGGTATATTGTCGACAACATTCCCTGCGCCGTAGGCCAACACAGCAATCATAACTGTGGCAGCAAGCGCTGTCAGCGGTTTCGAATGTCTTTTAAAATCTTTAAATGATGGCAATGGAATCCGAATAACTTTTCGTTCAAACGAATCATTGTCTTGTTTATTATTATTTGTATCCACATCTAAATTTATGCCATTATCACTTGCCATCTCATCTGCAGTCGATTTCGTTGAAACTTTCACGAGTTTATCATGAAGTTCACTTTCAAAGTCTTCTGGTAAATCCATAACTGGCATATCTGACATGATTTCATTCATTAGTTTTAAATCTTCATAAAGTGCTTTACATGTATCACAGGATTGAATGTGTTCTTCCAGTGCTTTTACTTCACTTTCAGGCAAGTCTTTATCCAGATACATTGATATTTTATTTTCCATCTCTTTATTGTTACAAGTCATATGTCTTCCCTCCTTTTCTTTTAGGAAGTTACGACGTTTCATACGCCGCTTGCTCTCTGAGCTTATCTTTTCAAAATTTCTCTAAGTATTCGTCTGCCTCTATTAATCCGTGATCTCACCGTTCCTATCGGTATATCTTCAATCTCTGATATTTCATCATAACTCATGCCTTGAATTTCTCTTAAAACCACAACGGATTTGTAATTGTCCGGCAAGTCTTCAAGGGCTGATTCAATGGTTATTCGAACCTGTTCTTGTTCATATTTTGCAACTGGGTCATTGGTGTTATCTTCAATTTCAAGTTGAACATCACCATCTTCAGTTTCAAAACCCTTGTCTATGGAAATAACACCAGGTTTTCTTTTTCTAAGCAAATCTTTGCATGTATTCATAACTATGCGATATAACCACGTGCTAAATGTTGAATCTTCTTTAAAGGATTTTAAATTCTTAAAAACCTTTATCAGAGCTTCTTGAGCTGCATCTTTCGCATCTTCTTCACTGCCCATCATTCTATAAGCAATGTTGTATGCATAGGACTGATGTGTCCTAATGAGTCTTCGAGCTTCCAACATCTCCCCGATTTTGCACGCTTGACTAGAAGTCTTTCGTGTTCGCTCACAATGCCGACCTCCTTTCTTTTGTTTTGTCGTTTATACTCTTATGACGTAAGCGAGATAAAAAAAGTTCCCGCTTCTCAATTAAATTTTTTTATTTTTTTTAAACCTGAGCGACTTGCAAAAATATCATTCAAGAACCCTCG
>LQAG01000062.1_pt1 | contig 54705 bp, 72 predicted proteins | sample 1535801 | NCBI WGS metagenome assembly LQAG01 (sample SAMN04331584, study PRJNA305678) | bioreactor metagenome | isolation source: bioreactor_3 inoculated with Wadden Sea sediment 1st replicate of a... | place: Germany:Bremen
TTTTCAGTGATTACTCAGTTCATCTTCCGTCCAAATGAATAACTGCAATGAATATGCGCATTTATATAGAAAGAAAATTTCCGGTATTCACTTTTGCGATTCGCTTCAACCTTAGAAAAATCAAGGCTTCCCGCTAATCTCGCATGCTGCTGTCTTATTGAGCAACGAAGATTAGTATACCCCCGCCGTCGGGATTTGTCAACAGCTTTTTCAAACTTTTTTTAATTTAATTTTTTTTACAATAATCCCTTGACTTTTTCAAAATGCTCCGAAACCTTGAAAACACTGAACTGGGCAGTTCACTATCCACGGATACAGCAAACGGATAAAGCTTGAAAAAACTCAAACTTGGAACGTATTCATATCGAATGACTACATGGCTTCGTGTGTACCTCCCCGCTTACCGAAATGGGTTTCAAGGACATTCTTCCTGAGCACCCTTTCCTCGTATCGAGAAAGGATGGTTTTGCCGCAAAAGAAAACTCAGTGTCAAACCGATGAAAACCAGCGACCTGACGGGCTGATTGACAAAGGACTGAACGTTCACACCGATGAAACTCAGTGACAGAACCATCAGCAGTTTACCGGCAAGAAGCGCCGTCAGATATTCCTGCGGCTTGATTTCAGCAAAAGCAGCCAGTCCGCTGATGATCACGGATGGGGTAAACGGAAACGTCAACAGCACAATGATTGGAAATATCCCCTTGTTGTGTATCCAGTGCAAAAGGGATTTCGCATGGTGATGGTCTCTCACGTAATTGGTCATGTATCTGTGACCGAACTTGCGAAATAGCAGAAACACAAAATAGGATCCTATGACCGTGCCGATATATGACAGCAGATAACCGGGTATGAAACCGAACGTGATGACATTGATGGTGACAAAGGCTGCCAGCGGCAGTGGTGGAAAAAAGGCTTCAATCATGGCAAGCAGAACCCCCGCAACAAAGCTGAAGGGCCCAAACATCTCAATCAATTGGTAATAAAATTCGGGATCAAGCAACATCTTAATGATATCCAGCATACCACCGACTCCTTATCCGGCTAACCACATTCCTTACTTCCATTATACTCCTTATCAGACGGATATTTCATTACAATATTATGAATTCACTGATAAATAATGAATTCACTGATTTTTTTCATCATCGTCTTTATATCGACCGTCTTGCGCAGACTTCTTTCGACGCCCTACAGGAAAAATGAGGGATAGTCCGAACAATATGATGATTGCCGGCCAGAAAATACTGTGGAAACTCACATTGTGAACAATGTCAACACCCAAATTACTTAGCTGGAAATAAACCCCGATCAGCAATACGATAACGCCGAAAAAAGTGGACTCATCATAATTGATAATGCGCACCAGCCCGAAAGCGATAAGTATCAACGGCCACCAGGTGCCGATGCTGATATCAATATCATAGACTCCAAAGCTGTCAAGGAGCATCACGCCACCGATGAGAACAATGATCAGACCAAAAACCGAACGCTGTTCAATCTTGAATTCTTTCATAATACATTCCTCCAAATTTTCTATACTCTTATTATACGAAAGAAACGAGTCCTGTTCCAGCATCCTTGCATATTGTAATGGCTTTCTAATAGGATTCTAATGCGGTGAGTATATTCCCGATAAGCCGTCCATACATCTCCCTGACCGCCTTTGGCATGCTGATGGATTCCAGCGTATCTCTCGTCAGTTCCACCATCATGACCGTTTCCTTCGGATCTGACCGCTCCACCTTAATCCGCTGATCTTCACGGCTGATTTTACCGATGAAAGGCAGTCGGGATTCTCTGTTGATTCGGAACTCACCCCAGCTTCACCTCGCGTCCCCCTCCCATATGCCTCCTGACTGTCTCTTCATCATGCCGCATGATCAACCGTCTGCCCGCATTTTCATTCATGGTCTCAACATCGGTCATCCCATAGCTTTCAGCCAGGACACGAACCGTCATTTCTCCGACATAGGTATCATGCAGAACCATCCCAAACGTAATCATAACCAAGATCGTGATCATGACAACCGGAAAGATCATCGCTGCCTCAACCATCGCGCTTCCGTTTTCATCCTCTAATCCCTCGAACAGGTGCCACATGGCCCATACCCCCTTACAATCGCCTCTTTTTCAGACATCATCCGGATGTGATGATGGATGGCAGTGCACGACAACGTCGCATGATACACATCCCCCGAATTCGTCGTATAAACGGTGCAGTCCGTTTCCCTGTCAATATCGTCGGCACAATAGCCGCAAGGCTTCTTGCCGCTTACCGCGCTCAACCTGACCGGATATGGATTGACCTTGATGTGAAAGCAGGCAGGATTCCTATGGTACTTCTTCCCATGTGGAGTCAGATAGACCTGCGGGATAGATTCATCTTCATCCGCATCCGATTCTCCCTTCTCCCCCTTCCCATAAGCGCTCCGCTCAACAGCCCTATGATAACGGGTATTGTGCTCCGCATAGCCTGAAAAAATACGGACATACCCGCTGTTCTTCATTTCCAGCGCCTCCATTCCAGGCACCTTCAGCGGCAGCCTGCATGGATAGCTGATCACAACAACACCGGAATCATCATCAAGAAACAGTTCCAAATGCTCGAATTCAAAATCCACCTTGAGTCCGGATTCCTCGAACTTCTTCTCAAGCCCATTTCGAATATATGCCTCGCCGAAGAATCTCGTGACATAGTAGATCCCTTCCCCGTAGACGGTCCGGCTCAAAGCTTTTCCAGAAGCAACGGCCCCATCAAGCAGTTCAAGACCATCACTGACACTTTTGACAAATGATATCGGCGACGACGCATCGAATTGATCAATGGCATGTCCCCCTTCTACCAGCAATTGCCCGTTTCTAAGCCTTTCACTGAACGCTTTCAGTTCTTCATACTCCAGCCATTCGCCTTGTGTCTTGGCAAATGCGGACTGCAGGCCGTCGGTTATATCCAGTTCATCGATGACATAGCTGTCATAGGACAGCTCCTTACATACTTCATTCAAACAGTGTTGGACCTTCGCATGGGTGTAGGCCATATGCATCAAGGTGAAGAAGAGCAAAAACACACCCATGACCATCGGGAGGATGATGGCTGCCTCGATAATCAGGCTGCCCTTTTCATCAGTAATCTTCGGATACGTCGTAGATCTCAATCTCCAGCTCCCTCCTATCCCCTTCTTTCAGTCTCCCGATTTCAGACAGATTCGTCCAGAACATCGTCCCGACGGCGACATCCCCTTCAACCTCCAATCCGGAAAATAGTTCAAAATGGATATCTCATAATCATCATAGAACTTCTGCATATTGAACTGGATCAGGTCCATCATCCTTGCCACCTTCGTGCGCTCATCGACCAGAGGGAGAAGATAGATCAACCTCAGATAATCCTCATATGAAAAACACGGCACGAATGACATGTCCAGATGCCCATCGCTTCCTCCGGTACCGGCCCGTTTCACAATCTCCTTCTTCAGTTCCTGCTTCAGCGTATCGGCCCGTTCATACAGAACCTCCTTGCCGATATCCAGCCCCTGTTCCGCCATCTCCCCAAGCACCAGCTTCATCCCTTCCATCTGGACATCCAGCGTCGCACTGAAAATCTCCTCCATCTCCCGGATATAGTCTTCCTTCAAAGCGTCAATGGCTCCTTCGTATGCCTGAAGCACCTCTTTCTTGATCTCGATGACCGCCGACAAGGATCTGTCACTTTTGTCTCGCCCCATCAGAAGGCGCGTACCTTCATGTGCGATTTCCTCAGCCAGCTCCACGGTCCTTTGATCCATGATTGAAATCTCCGGCATGACAAAGGAATCAACGCCCTGCCTCACGGCCTCCTTCAGACACTTCTCAAGGTAGCTTTCAATGGCGTCCTGCATCTGCAAAAGATGGTAGTCGATCTGAATACCATGATCATTTGCCGCTTCCTTCAGCAATCTCTCAAACTCATTCTTATGCTCTTCAAACGCCTCAACCGACAGTTTTCCTTCTTTCATCTGCCCATCCACATAGTCGTTCAGATCATCCAGCTTCCTTTCAACAGCATCGATACCACCCTCAGCCAGATCGGTCAGTTCGTCATCGAGATACCTCACTCCTGCATTGAAGAGCTCATCAAAACTCCCATCGAGGGACGTGTACCATGTGGTCGGGGTCTTAAGAAGCGGCACCTTCTCACCGGCCAACAGGATAAAAATATCAGCCAATGACTCCATCATCGCCCAGACTGCTGCGATGACAACAGCGATGACAACGGCGCCGACACCTCCGGTCCACCAACCGGCAATCGTCGTGGCGATGTTCATGACCGCAGTCCTCTTGGCAGAATCCATCGTCAGATGAACGAGATTCAGACCGGTCCTGAGACCATAGACATACTTCAGTACAAACTCCAGATTCCTGGATTCCTCAAGAGATCCACCCAGGATGTACTCCGCTTCGTAGTTGAGGAAGTGCCTGTCAAGGCGATATCCGTTCATGGACTTTCCGTTGGGGTCATGATGGCTAGCAGCATTCTGAAACATACCGATGGCGTATTCATTGATCAGCAGGGTCTCATTCATCGCGCCGATATTCTCCCTCACCTTCTCCAGATACGACATATCCGGCGACATATCCGGCATCATATCCACTGATGCTCCCTGCATGGACGAATCGATACTATTTATCTCATTATCAATGTCAACTTCAATCTCACTCTCAATCTCATCATTAATCCCAGCCTCCGCATCCTCACTCCCGTTTCCTGCAGTTTCCTCATAAAACCTGCTCGGCAAGCCAGCCTCATCGACCTTCAGATTCGGCACATACCCGACATCAAGCATTTCCTGGAAGGTGTCCAACAGGCTGATGCCGCCAAGCTGCACCAGCTTTCGTCATAGGGATTGTCATTCAGCTTGTCACCGTTCATCTGCCTGTAATCGAGATAGCAGTCCGTGCGATAGCCTTTCAGGAATCCGTCCATGAATCCCTTCAGGTTTACGACCTCGGACCGGGTCACCTTCTCACCACGATTATCCCTGTTGTGGGTCATGTCCTCGAATTCACCGCGAAGCATATCCAGCTGTTCTCCATCGATGCGGGCCGATGACTCCAAACGGTTATATCGCTTGCAGACATAATCCTCCAGTGTCTGTGCCAGTGACTCAGCGTAAGGAACCGCACCGTACAGCAGTTCAAGGTTCACCTCCAGCCGCTCACGGATGACGCGGATGTTGTTCAGTTCCTCAAGCTCCATACTCTCCGGATCTATTTCAGCCAGTACGTCACCCAACTCACCATTCACCTGTTCAAGGACCGAGTTCAAGAGTCCATCCTCCATCTCCATGTTCTTCTGAAACTCCCTGATCTCCTCAGCGTTTTCGCTGCAGAGTTCTTCATAGGTTCTGATGGTTTCAACGGCATGTTCATGGACCTCGATCAGTTCGAGAATCCAAAGGGCCTTCTCCCCGTATGCATCAAGCTCCGGCTGCAGCTCCTCCTCCAGCTCATCCAAGCGCTTCTTCGCCCCCTCCTTGATCTCATAGCCAACGAAGATGGGCTCATCACCGATAAAAGGCGGATCCGCATAGACCTTCCTGTAAGGATTGCTTCCCAGCAACTTGCCGATATGTGCATCCACCAGCTCCAGCACGGATTCGAGGCGCTCAAACTCCTCCACATGGCTGAAGACATTCGCACTGAAATGCTTCACGGTATCCGCCGGAAAATAGGTGTAATCCACACCACCGCCAAACTGTACTTCCGTATATAGTTTTCGTCCTCATGCAGACGCCAGTCCCCGTTTGCGGTGAAACTGATGCCGTCAATATCCCTGTAGAGTTGTTCCTTATAATCGGAAAGTCGATCAAGACTTGCGATGAGGCCGTTTTTCCGACTGATGACCTCAGAAGATTTGCTGGTTCTATTCAGTATATCGAGATTGTCCATGAACGAATGGATCAGCAGATATGGTTCGCGATAGGTCATGTACCTGACGATCTGCTCCCTCACCGTGATGAAATCCTCTTCGATGAAGGGGTGATACTCCAGACGGTAGCGGTAGGCATCGGGCTCCATCATATGGTTCACCGACAGGTCACTTTCGCCCTTCAGGAAATGATCCAGGATATAATCCCTCTTCGGTGCCGTTTCCGGATAGAACTGCTTGCGCAGCGCTTCATCCAGCAGCATCTCCACATTGGCACCTGGCTCCCCAGCAAAAAGACCATACTGGTGCAGCAGCAGCGGTTCGTACTGACTCAAGGCCAGCTCAGCGGCCGTCTGGAAATTCGAGGATGCTTCAAGTTGTATCATCTGAAGTCGGGTATGATCAAAAAGACTGCATAAGAATGCGATTAGAACTAATAGAATGATGGCGAAGAAAACTGAGACGCTTCCATCCGCCCTTTGACGTAGAATAAAAATGGCTCACACCTCCTATATCCATTATAAGAGGTATGAGCCATTTGAAAAGTCCCAACTTTTCATGTGCACAGATGTGGATAACTCCGGCTTCTCCTGTACTCCGTAAACCGGAATTCATGTCCGTTATTATTCTGTCGTTCGCCCACATGGGCAAGATACATATACGGCAGTTCATCCACATTCGTCATATGGACATCTGCATGGAAATCCTCATCGATCCTGGTGATGAAAGCCCTGTCCACAAGAGGAAGAAAGTCATTGTAAAGCGCTGCTCCCCCTGCGACAAAGACATCCTCCGTATCGATGCCATTGTCCGATATGTATGCGAGAATTTCCCCTATACTGTGAAAGATCCTCGCGCCTTCCTTCTCGTATTCCGGGTTCCTGGTCAGAATCCAGGTTTCTCTCTTCGGCAGGAGCCTGCCCCCCGGAAGGGAATCGACGGTTTTCCTTCCCATGATGATGACCTTGCCCAAGGTTTTGCCCTTGAACATCTTCAAGTCATCCGGAAGATACGTCAACAATCCACCGTCCCTGCCGATGCCGTATCGGTTGTCCACAGCCACAATAAGGTTCATGGCTGCCACCTACACTGCCACCGGGATGTTCTTGATCTGGGCATTCTTCTCGTACCCGACAAGCTCAAAATCATCCACAGTGAAATCATAAAAATCCGTAACCTGACGTTTGATGCGAAACTTGGGTGCAGGGTGGCTCTCCCTTTGGATCAGCTCCTTCACCAACGGAATATGCCTGTCATATATGTGGGCATCCGCGATGACGTGCACCAGCTCACCGGCTTCAAATCCCGACACCATGGCCAGCATATGAACAAGAACCGCATACTGGACCACGTTCCAGTTGTTGGCCACCAGGACATCGTTGGAACGCTGGTTCAGGACTGCGTTCAGTTTGTTCCCGGTCACGTTGAAAGTCATGGAATAGGCGCATGGATACAGATTCATCTCACTCAGGTCCTGATGAACATAGATGTTGGTCATGATCCTTCGGCTATAGGGATTGTTCTTGAGGTCATAGATCACCCTGTCAACCTGATCGAACAGCCCTTCCGAATACTTGTGTTTCACACCCAGCTGATAGCCGTAAGCCTTGCCGATGCTGCCTTCCTCATCGGCCCATGCATCCCAAATCTTGCTGTTAAGATCATTGACATTGTTGGATTTCTTTTGCCAGATCCACAGGATTTCATCAATCGCATTCTTGAAAGGCGTCGGCCTAAGCGTCATGATCGGAAACTCCTTGCTCAGATCATAACGGTTGACCACTCCGAAGCGCTTGACCGTATGGGCCATGCTCCATCCGCCCAGACCGGCCTCACCTTGGTGCCTTCCGACGAAAACCGTTATCGATGATATCTTTGCACATATTTATGAAAACTTCATCTGCGTAACTCATTGCACCCTCCTCTTTCATCTCATATTGAAATCTATTGTATCATGTCTTCTGCTTTCGTGCATCAAAAGATTGCAGAATTCGACTCGATGCGACTCGTAAAGCGTATGACCGGAACCGGGATGAAATCACGATGCTATCCTCGCTGCAATCCCAAAAAAAGACAAAAAAAAGTAGCGCCGAGCGCTACCAAGACAGTAATATAAACCAAAATCAAAACCCCCGCTTTGATAGTATATAGACTGTAAAAGCTTGTCGAGTATGGTCAAAATGCACAGTGCTTCGACCAACCATGTTCTATTATATGTAGATATATCATAACCGTCAAGCTATATTATTGATATCGTATACGATTTATGCACAATACACAATAATGTTAGTGAAATTCTAGGAGAATAGCCTCTTGATTTTATCATAACTGGTATTTTTTTATCAACGCATCTTCCAGATATGCTTCCACATAGATGCCGTCAGCTTCGAATTCTTCCACAAGCAACTGGCCATAGGTCCTGATGTTCTGAACGATCTGCCCCTTGTCATAGGGAATCTTCACCTTGATCAGCTGCTGGCCTTGCCTGAGTTTTGTCTCGATGATGCCTTTGACCTCTTCAAGGCCTTGTTTTTCTTCGCTGAAATGTAGCAGGTGTCAAAAGCCCTTTCATCCCTGAGGGCTGCCTTCGATTCGATTTCAAGGTCCATCTTGTTGAAGACGGTGATCACCGGTATATGGGATGCTTTCAGTCGGTCAAGGGTCTCATAGACTACCTTGATATGTTTGTCATGGGATGGATTGGCACCGTCAACGACATGAATGATGATGTCGGCGAACACCACTTCTTCCAACGTCGACTGAAACGCCTCCACCAGGTGGTGAGGGAGTTTGTGGATGAATCCGACAGTATCGGTGAGGAAGATCTCCTTCCGTCCGGGAGCACCAGCTGGCGCGTCGTTGGATCCAGCGTCGCAAAAGTTGGTCCTCTTCGAGCACCGATGCATCGGTCAACGCATTGAGCAGCGTCGATTTTCCGGCATTCGTATAACCCGCAATGGCTACAACAGGCTTGTTCTGCTTCTTGCGGCTCTCACGCAGCCTGTCCCTGTGGCCCTTCACTTCCTTCAGCTCATTGCGCAGCTGACTGACCCTGCGGCGGATATGACGCCTGTCTGTCTCCAGTTTTTTCTCACCGGGACCTCTCGTACCGATTCCGCCACCCAGTCGTGACAGGCTCGTACCAAGACCTTGCAGTCTGGATATCCTATAGTTCAGCTGGGCAAGCTCTACCTGGAGGATACCCTCGCTCGTATGGGCATGCTTGGCGAAGATGTCGAGGATCAAAAGGGAACGATCCATGACCTTGCAGTCCAGTTCCTGCTCCAGGTTCTTGATCTGCGCGGGAGAAAGCTCGTCATCGGTGATGATGCCCTGGGCCTTCGTCACGAAAAGGGCGTCCTTCACTTCTTCGATCTTTCCCTTTCCGATATAGGTACCGGGATGGACGGCCTCCCTGTTCTGCACGATCTTCTCAACGGTGACCGCTCCCGCTGTCTTTGCCAGTTCCTCGAGCTCATTCAAGGATTCCATGGCGACCTCCGTGTATCCCTTATCGCTGACCGCCACCAGGATGACCCGTTCCTTCTCCTGAGTGGTTTCATTCTTCACATTCTTGATATTGCTTTCCATCTTATCACTCCAAACCGTTTTCTTTGATAAACTGCACTTCCTCCAGAGCCTTCTTGTGCTCGGGATCAATGATCAGTATCCCTTCCAGTATCTCCATCGCCTCGTCGTATCTGAACAGCTTCTCCAGATTATAGGCCTTCAACAGCAGGACTTCCGTGTCTCCAGGCTCATATCGAAGCAGTTCCTCCACCGCGTTCAGGCTCTCCTCGAAATTCTCCAGGCGATAATAATTCACTGCAATCTCATACACGGCAGCAAGATCCACCGCATCCAATTCAACCAGATAATCCGAGAACGCATCGATGGCGTCCTGATACTGGCCCAGACCCCCATAGGCATAACCCATGCCAAGAAGCCCGTAACCGAGACCAAAATCATTGGCGAGGGAAAAGTCGCTGACCGCCTTCAGATATTCCTCCTCCTGAAGGTACAGCTCGCCCCTCTGGTAATAGGCATCCGCAAAGCTATCCCATATTCCGATCGCCTCGGAATAGACCATGAGCGCTTCGCCCGTCTCGCCTCTTTTTCAAGGATTTCCCCCTTGACCAGATAGAACTGCGGCACATAGGGATTCAGCCCCAAAGCCGAATTCACCTCGTTCAAGGCCCTGTCATACTCTCCTTCCCTCAGAAAAACAGATGCCAGGTTCCCGTAAGCATAAAAATTGGTGCTGTCATAGTCGATGGCCGCAGAATAGGCTTCCTTCGCCTTTTTCAGATTGCCAAGACCCACCTGGGTGAGCCCGATGGCATTGTAAAGCTCCGGGTCATTATCGTAGATGGACAGCGCTTTGTTGAAATGCTCAATAGCCAATTCATAACTCTTTTCCTGATACCTCAGATTGCCAAGGTTCAGATAGGCGCTGTATAGGCTGCTCTCTTCCTCGAAAGCATCCAGCCTCTCCTCCACAAAGTCGAGAGCGACCCGCGCCTGATTCAGCTCCCCTTTCGCCAGATGGATGAACCCCTTCTGGACATAGGCTTCCGGAGCATCCTCATGGAGAGCGATCGCCTTGTCGACTTCCGCCATCGCTCCGTCGTAATCGCCGGAATTGATGAGTTCCTGGCTGCGATTTACATGGTCGATATAATCTTTTGACAGTCCCATGCAGCCTGTCATCAGGATAAAGACGGCAATCATTGCCGCCAGTTGTCTAAAAACTCTTCTATTATAAATAGCCATTATTCTATATCTTTCTTCAAAACTTTCTTCTATACTATTGTGTGCCCATACCCAACTTCAATTATGATATGGACTTTAACCGTAAAATTCATTACAATAGACATAGCCAATCCAAACCAACACGGATAAGCATACTCATGAAAACATATGGAGGTCATCATGAATAAACATAGAATACGCCGAAACCTGGTTCGTGTACTACTAGCCTTTGTCATCTTTCTTTACATCTTCAGCATCGCCGTCTTCCTATTCGGAGATCCGGAGGATGCCATCTACGTGTTCGCCTATACCACCTTCTTCACCATTATCGTCTATTTCCTGGGTATTCTCCAGAGACGTTTTGAAAATATGGCAAAGATGCGTGAAGAGGAAGAACGGGAATCCGAAACCGAAGTCGACTCCAAAAATCCGACTTCTTCCGATGATTCTGACGGACAATGACATATCGAATGCTGCAGGGCCCTGACTACAGGGCCTTTAAATGTACCTTTCTTCTTCTCGGTCCGTCGAATTCGGTGAAGTAGATGCCCTGCCACGTACCGAGCAGCAGCTTTCCTCCATCCACGATGATGGTTCCGAGAATCCCATCATGCTGGCCTTGATGTGGGCGGCGGAGTTCCCTTCGTAGTGACGGTAGCTGTTGGACCAGGGAATCACTTCATCCAGCTGCCGCATCATATCGGCACGGACATCCGGATCCGCATTCTCATTGATGGTGATTCCCGCTGTCGTATGGGGTACAAAAACAACAACCGCACCGTCAACGATACCCATCTCCTTCACTGCATGCCTCACCTCTTCGGTGATGTCCTTGAAATCATTTCTCGCAACGGTCGAAACCGAAATCGTCTTTACTGTACTCATGCTTCTCTCCTTCTCTGTCGTTATATCATCATCCGATGATGTCTCGCTTTAATGAGACATCTCCCATCACAGGGCTGTCATCACATCTCATTATCCGATTGTAAAAAGTCCATCCATTTCCTGATTTTGCTTTCATAACCCTGGTCCGCAGGCTCGTAATAGGTTTTGCCGACCAATTCATCGGGCAGATACTGCTGCTTCACATAATGGTTCTTATAGCTGTGGGCATATTTATAGCCGATACCGTTGCCGAGATCCGATGCCGAGTTGTAGTGGGCATCCTTCAGATACGGCGGAATGGTATTGATCTTCGTTTTCTTGACATCATCCATCGCGCTAAAAACAGCGGTCATGGCCGCGTTGCTCTTCGGAGCTGTCGCCACATAAGTGACCGCCTGGCTGAGGATGATCTGGCTTTCCGGCATCCCGATGAAACGCACCGCATCCGCCGCCGACATGGCGACCGTCAGTGCTCTCGGATCCGCATTCCCCACATCCTCCGTTGCGCAGATGACAATCCGCCTGGCGATGAACTTCGGATCTTCACCCGCATAGAGCATCCTCGCCAGATAATACACCGCCGCATCGGGGTCTGATCCCCGCATGCTCTTGATGAAAGCGGAAATCGTATCGTAGTGGTTGTCGCCGTCCTTGTCGTATCCGATGGCCCGGCGCTGGATACATTCCTCCGCCACTTCAAGTGTTACATCAATCCGCCCGTCCACAGGGTCCGTCGTCAGATAGGCCAGTTCCACCGCATTCAGGGCCGCCCTGGCATCACCGTTGGCCACATCCGCGAGAAAATCCATGGCCGACTCGCTGACGACGATACCGGCATCCTTCAGCATCTTGTCTTCATCGATGCACCTTTGGATCAGCACCTTGACGTTCTCCGACGACAGGGGCTTGAGCTGGAAGATGCGCGATCTTGAAACCAACGCGCTGATCACTTCAAAATAAGGATTCTCCGTCGTCGCCCCAATCAGCATCACCGTGCCGTCCTCCACGTAAGGCAGCAGCGCATCCTGCTGGGCCTTGTTGAACCGGTGGATCTCATCGATGAACAGAATGGTCTTCTTCATGGAAAGCCCCAAGGCATCCTTGGCCATTTTAACCACCTGCTGGATGTCCTTTTTGCCTGCAATGGTTGCATTGAGTTGGGTGAAATTCGATTTGGTCGTATTGGCGATGACCCTGGCCAGCGTCGTCTTGCCCGTCCCCGGCGGTCCGTAGAGGATCAGCGATCCCAGCTTGTCCGCTTTGATGGCTCTGTACAGCAGTTTGTTCTTGGCCAATATATGTTCCTGACCCACCACCTCGTCGATGGTCTTCGGACGCATCCGTGCCGCAAGGGGGCCTCGGTTTCAGTGTTTTTCCTTGATCATGTCAAAAATATCCATTGTGACTCCTATTCCAACTTAACTCCGTCTATTATAACACGAGTGAAGCTGAAGTGCCATGAAAAACAGTTGACAAACACCAGGATAACATATATAGTAGTACTATAAGGTAACACTATTGAATCGAGGTATGTATGAACCTACTGGAAGCACTGAAAAGCTTGGGATTCACCCAACAGGAAGCAACGATCTACATCAAACTGGCCGGCACCGATTCCATGACCGGATACGAGGCCGCCAAATCAAGCGGGATATCGAGAAGCAACGCGTACGCGTCCCTTTCAAACCTTGTGGACAAAGGCTACGCCTACACCATCGAGGGCAATCCCGTCCATTATGTTGCCGTCAGCAAGGAAGACCTCCTTGCCAACGCCAAGAGGGATTTCTCAAAGACAGTCGCCACGATCGAAGACAAGCTCTTGACCACTCCTGTCAGCAAGGATCCGTATATCACCATCATTGGTGAGGATGCCATCCTGAACAAGCTGAAGAACGTCATTCTCCAGGCTGATCAGCGCATCTACGTTTCGGTCGGCAACGACATCCTCGAACAGCTGGAAGAGGAACTGATCATCGCCTGCGAAAAGGGGCTCAAGGTCGTCGTCCTCTCATCCGAGGACATCTCCTGCGGTGAGCACATCTATTACCACACCGACAGGAATGCTTCCATCAAACTGATTGCAGACACCACGGAGATACTGGCAGGAACCATGCAGCAGAGCCTCTACTCCAAGAACAGTACACTGGTGCAGATCATTAGAGAATCCATCATAGATGAAATCACGATTATAACTGAAAGGAGCAACCCATGTTAGGATTACACAACACCGTCACTGAAAGCAGCAATTTTATGGGAACACCAATCCGGTCGATCTGATCGAGCAATACGGAAGCCCTCTTTACGTCTACAACGAGAGCATTCTCCGAGAGCGCTGCCGCGAACTGAAGAACCTCGTCACCTACAAGAACTTCCAGGTGAACTACTCCGTCAAGGCCAACGGCAACCTCACCATCGTCAGGATCGCCCGCGAGGAGGGCCTGAAAGCAGACGCCATGAGTCCGGGCGAAATGTATTTGGAAGAGCTTGCAGGCTACAAGCCTGAAGACATCCTCTACATCAGCAACAACGTTCCGCAGAGGAAATGCAGTACGCCATCGACAGGGGCATCATCACGAGCGTCGATTCTGTAAGCCAGCTTGAAACCTACGGCAAGATCAATACCGGCGGCAAGGTATGCATCCGTTCAATCCTGAAGTCGGAGCCGGCCACCACGAGAAGGTTGTCACCGGCGGCAAGAAGACAAAGTTCGGCGTTGCCATCAGTGACATCCCTAAAGTCAAGGAAATCCTGATAGCTTATAATCTGACCCTCGTCGGCATCAATCAGCATATCGGTTCACTGTTCATGGACGGTGACAAATACATCGACGGCGCCATGTCCATCCTGAGAATCGCCAAGAACTTCGACGACCTCGAGTTCATCGACATGGGTGGCGGATTCGGTATCCCTTATCAGAAACTGGCTTCTCAGAGCGTCTTGACCTGAAGCACCTCGGTGAGCGACTGGACAGAGTCCTTCATGACTTCGCCGAAGAATACGGCAAGGAAGTGACCTTCAAGATCGAGCCGGGCCGATACATCGTAGCCGAGTGCGGTGTCCTCCTTGGAACCGTCCACGCCACCAAGGATAACTTCGGCATCAAATACGCGGGTACCGACATCGGATTCAACGTCCTCAAGCGACCGGTCATGTACGACAGTCACCACGATATCGAAATCTACCGTCGCGACAACGTGCCTTCACTCAGCTCCGAGCCGGTGACCATCGTCGGAAATATCTGTGAGAGCGGCGACATCATCGCAAGGGACCGTCTCCTTCCTCAGATCCTCATCGACGACTACATCGGTGTGCTCGACGCCGGAGCCTACGGCTATTGCATGGCTTCCAACTACAACAACCGCCTGCGTCCAGCCGAAGTCCTGATCGATACGGAAGGCAATCCGAAGCTGATCCGCAAGCGCGATACCCTGGATGACCTTGTGAAGGGATTCAATATCAAGCACGGCATCAATGGCTTATAGCGATTGATAGGCGATATAAACTCAAACACTATGTAAGTAATTACGGGCATGTAAAAAGACCGCCGATTGGCGGTCTTATTATTCATTTTCTTCTAATCTTTTTCAAGACTCTTGTTAAATAATAGGCAATCCATACCCATAATCCCATAATCGCCACATAATCCAACAAAAAGGATGCGAGCGGTTGATCCATATCAAAAAACACATACTGCTCAATCAAAAAAATATAGGCAATCAAGTCATGATGCAGCAAAGCATATATTCCGTAACCTGCGATAACCACAGTCGCTATCTTTATCAAGACCAAGACAGGCTCTTTATACCTCAGGCGTTTTGCCAGTACGCCCCAGTGCATACCCAAATGCACAGAGAGCAAGATGAAACTTCCATAGGATGAAACCATGTGCAGTTTCCTTGCGAACAGTATACTGATTCCAAACCCTTCATTCGGAAATGCATAAAGCGACATGGTAAGCCCACTGAGTATCAATCCCATCATCAAAAGAAACGCTCCTGCATTCACAGCGATTTGAAACATCCTGTACAGAGAGAAGCTACCCTTGAACATATTCCTAATCCACCGAAAATTGATGATATGATGGAATATAAACAGAATGAACAGCATAATACCAACCCATTCATGAAATTGCTGCTCTGAATAAAAATATGCCATTTGAATAAACAGCATGATGGTCATCAGAACATCAATGAATATCCTCACCTTCGATTTCACAATCATGTTCCCTCCACATCCCCCAACTTGCCTAATAACCTAATCCGTCAATCCAATCACGTACCAATGATTCCGAACCTTTCACTTTACCTTCCGCAATCGCTAGTCCTTCCAAAAAAGTTGAGTAGCTGAGCTTTTCCATTAGATGAATGACACTTTTGGAAAAGCCACCTCCATTATGTGTACAAAACGGTATGACTGTCTTGCCTGAAAAATCATGGGCTTCAACGAAGCTATACATAGCCATCGGCATATCATACCACCAGTTGGGGTAACCGATAAACACGGTATCATACTGATCCATATTATTTATATTGGTTTTCAATTTGGGCCTGGCACCCTTCTTTTCTTCTCTATACGCATAATCGTGAGCTTCATTATCATCCGCCGGATACTTGTCAACCGTTTCAACAAGGACCAGATCACCGCCTACTATATCATGTATATGCTTTGCCACTGTCTCCGCATGTCCTTGATTCTGAAGGAGACTGGCCGAAGACATCGCATCCACATCACTGAGATCCGCATTCCCCGCCAAACTGAAATATACGACTAATATGGAACTACCGCTCTGTTCTTCTTCAGTAACCGGTTCAGGTTCCTGAGTCGTCGTCTCTGTCACTGTTTCCGGTTCCTGGGTTGTCGTCTCTGTCACAGTTTCCGGTTCCTTCGTCGTGGTTTCTGTCACGACTTCCTGTTCAGATATAGTTGCTTCCGTTTCAGGTTCCTGCTTTTGTGTGGTTCCTTCTGTTCTAGTTTCCTGTGCAGCAGCTTCTGTCATATCTCCATCATTGTTATCTGACGATGTTTCTTCTACAGTCAGATCAGTCGTTTCCTGTGAGACATCACTGATAACAGTATCTTGATTACAGCCACCTATAAATAGCACCAATATCATACACAGACAGATTATAAGGTATCTATTCATCCTTCTCACTATATCCATTCTTCTCCTCCGTCCTCATTGATTCTCTGACTTCTCGTCGTTGCTGACAGGTATGCATTGCCATTAGAATATAATCGTATAATCATATTCTATCACTACCGCAATTGTTTTCCAAATTATTACATCATTTGCTTTTATGTCATCACAAAAATAACTTCACAGCATAACTCACATACAAAAAAATCCTTAATTCTTGATACTCAAGAATAGGGATTCATTTTTGCATCCAATTCTATAGGTTTTTATGACGTCCTCGACAAACCATTATTCTAGGATTGTACTACAACCACCTTTATTCAGATGGCTGTATACCACTTCATATATCGACTGACGTACTTGGTAATCGTCATTCTCGCATATTGCCTGGACAGCATCCCCTGTCTGACTGTTTATCAGAATAGGTGCCACCAGATTCGCTGTGATTGCAGTCACATCCGTAGGATGATGACTACCGCCATGACAATAAGTTCGTTTTCGGATTCAACCTTCAACTGTTCAATCTGCTCATGATCTATGACCGGTGAATACTCCGGATCGATAATGTAAGGATTGATGAGCGGCAGAGCAACATCCTCGTCAGTGCTCTGAAGCCAATAGAACGGTTTTGTCGCGTTAGGCTCAACCATGACGAAATGGTGTAAATGTTCGACACCCGTTAAGCCGCTGTTGAAAGTAATCATTTTATCCTCAGTCACTTGAACTGTTCCAAACAACGCTGTTTGTAATTCCATATTATTCCTCCTACAAATCAACCCATGAATAGATACAAAAGATTCATCATGAGTATCAAGACACACTTCCTTTAGAATACGGGCTTCTTCACTGAACCGTTATAGACTTCAATCGCATCATAAATATCATTCTTCAGCCGCTCAATGTTCCATGGCTTTGTAAAATACTTGTATACATCCACCTGTTCAAATATTTCATAGACTTCTTCCATATCATTGACTCCGGTAAGAGGTATCTTCAAGGTTCTCGGATATCTCTTTTCTATTTCACTGAGCATTTTAATACCATCCATACCCGTAAGTTTTATATCGGAAACAACCACGGCAATCTCCTGCTTTTCCATCTCCTCCAGCGCCTTCTCAGCGCTGTCTACGAAGATCTTATCATAGTCTTCATTTCTGACACTTCTCCTTAACGCTTTGAGAATCATCGTATTATCATCAACAAACATCACTCTGCATATTTTCATTTTCATCATTCTCCTTTCTTTCAAAACCAGGATCCTTCAGTCAATTTCGCCTACACTCTTGTTGAACCGAGACGCTTCTGCCGTTTTGTCGGTAGTTTGATGATAAATGTGGTTCCCTTATCGGCTTCGGAAACAAATGTCAACTGGCCCCGATGTTCCTCCTCGATAATTCTTTTTGACAGACTCAATCCCAATCCAGTACCTTTTCCGTTGACTTTTGTGGTGAAAAAAGATTCAAAAACCTTATCGCATATATGCTCGGGTATTCCAGTTCCGGTATCCGCCACTTCACATACCACATGACCGTCGACTTGACGGGTACGAACGGATATCATACCCATATTCAAATCGTCCTTGTCCTTGATGGCGTGGGATGCATTGATGATCAAATTGAGAAGCACCTGCTTGATTCTGCCTGCATCCCCACGGATCGGTTCGATATCTCCGGGTTGAAAATCCAGTTCTGCATGGGATTTGTACTCATTTCTGCAAATCTTGAGAATCGTATTGATTTCTTCATTCAGTTGAAAATCCTCAAAGTCGGTTGACCATGATCTGCATGTAAAACGTTTCAGGCCATCTGCTATGCCTTTGATGCTTCCTATGCCTTGTTTCAGGTCATCAACGATGTCATGGAGTTCGTTCATGACTTCACTGTCACCTGACTTGACTTCATCCAGCATGGATTCCAGTGTATCAATGTTGATATCAATATATGACAGCGGATTGTTGATCTCGTGGATTATCCCGGTGGAAATCTGGCCGATCATGGAAAGTTTCTCCTGGATTTCCATCGCGGTACTGACTTCCTTGATATAATTATCCATTTCAACAGTTTTAGTAATATCCTCTTCAATACTGACATACTTGTATATATCGCCTTTTCGGTTCCTTATCGGAAACATCTTTGATTTCTTGAAGATGACCGAATCATCCTTCTTCTTGAACTTTGTTTCCCCTTCCCAGATTTTTCCGGCTTGAAGCTGTTTCCACATATTCATGTAAAACTCATTCGTCTGGTATCCTCTGAAGATTTGTCCGGGATTCGTATCGCAGATTTCCTGCATTTCATAGCCGTTCATGGTCTCAAAGAACTCATTGACAAACTCAATGTTTCCATCACCGTCAGTCACCATGACCGACAACGGAGCCTGTTTGATAATCGTCGACAGAAGATTCAGCTCTTCAGCCGCCAGCAGCTCCTTCGTAATGTCCCTCACCTGATTGACCAGTCCAACCACATTTCCCAATTCATCCTTGATCGCCTTGATTCCCCATTCACAGGTGATGACTGTTCCATCTTTTCTGAGGTTCTGACTGACACTGACAATATCTTTTCCATCCATTGACTTATTAGCAATTAAGTTGACGGAATCCTGAATCTTCGCATCAACGAGCAAATGAATCAAATTCTTGCCAACGGCTCATCTCTCGAATAACCGAAGATGGCTGTAGCTCCGTCATTCCACTCCTGAATCATCTGATTGAGGTTCGTTGTGATGACAGCAGAACGTATATTATTGAAGATAATATCGTATCGATGATACAGGCTTCTCATTTTCTCAAACTGCTGATCATTGTGTTCAAAATTCTCAATGAACAGATCGATCGTATCTTCAGTCGCATTATATTCCATCGATATAATGACAGGCAGGAGCTTCCCCTTACCCTTTATCTCTGTAGCGAATACGCATTCACCATGTTTCTTCTTGACTTCATCCAGATGAAACCTGAATCTTTCAATCAGATGCTCGTCAATCAATGAATCAAAGGTCATCTCCTGCTGAACATCCTGATCGAGAATAATTGACAGTCGGTCATCATTACACTTGATTCTGCCACTGGCATCCAACATGATGTAGATATATCTTCCATATTGATAATTGCTGTAATAGTCCTTCTTTGACATGGTTTGGGTTGTCTGCTCGATCCAGTCCTTGCCTGATTGCTCCTCAATAATCTGTATCAGCCGGTCAAATGACACGGGCTTATGGAGAAGGTAACCTTGACCCAACCCGCATTTTCTCTTCATCAGAAACTTCAGTTGTTCCTGGTCCTCAATCCCTTCAGCTATCACATCGATACCAAGACTGGCTGCCATGCTCAGTATGGAACTGATAATCTGGGTGCTTTCATAGCTCTTATTGATATCATGAATAAAGGATAGATCAATCTTCAGGTAATCAATGTTCAAATGCTTCAACTTGGACAAAGATGTAAAGCCGCTCCCGAAATCATCCAAAGCCACTTTTATTCCTGCGTTCTTAAGCTTGATGATGCTGTCTTTTTTAGGGGAAAGGTTCAGCGTCTCTGTCAGCTCCAAAATGATGTTCTCAGAAGGTATCTCACTCTGTTGCACAATCTCGATAAATCGATTGACAAAACCATTGCAATAAAAATCTTTGGGAGATACATTGAAATTGAGTTTCAGTTTCGACCGATAGGATTCATTCAGTGAAGCAAACTCTTTAAGTGCCGTTTCCAAAACCCACAAATCAATTTCAGCAATGATGTCACTTCTTTCTGCAATAGGTATGAAATCGCCGGGAGAAATTTTTCCGTATTTCATGTGATTCCATCTGAGCAGCACCTCAAAACCATACAGTTCGTTGCCGTGAATATCGAAGATACCTTGAAACATGAGTTCAAGTTCATTCTTTTCGATAGCGTAAGGCAAATCATTTCTGATGATGTACTCTAAAAAAGACTTTTTATTGGGTTGAACATACTCCATGATTTCCTGTTCACCATCGAATATGTTTTTCAAGGCAAACCTTGCCTCTTGGAGCGCCGTGTATTTGTTGCGTTCATATCCTGAAATTCCTGCCTTGAACTGAAAAAGAATGTCGATGCCGGTCTCAAAACTCGCCTTGTTCACCAAACTGACAATCTGTTCGAACTTCGATGCCATATGTTCATCATTGCTTGGATCAAAGAGAATATAAAGCTGGCCATTCGTCAGCAGAGAATATTCCTCTCCAAAGACCTCATTGAATGCTGTTGTCATAAGGCCTTCCATCTTCTGTATGGTATTGCGGCCAAAAATATCATGTACTGCCTGATAATTCTTTATGAACAGCAAAGCAATCCTACCCTTATCATAGACCGCCCCATCAATTTCTTCCTGAAAATCCTTCAAGACATCTGAACATAAACTCTGTGAGATATTCGTAAGTTTGAGCTGGAAGATGTAATAGGTACTGTTTTCACAGACTGAGTAGCTGATATTCACCAATTTCTTGGCCTTCCGGCAATACCCACATATCTTTCTTCACTCAAATTAATCCCGTCAACCTTTTCCATGACGAAATTTTTCCATTCGCTGCTGTCGATGTCGAGCAAATCAAGGAATATGATGTTTTTGGATTCATGGTTATTGGATTTGTTGGAATATCCGTACAACACTTGAAAACCCATACGATTATTATATATGAGTTTATCCTCGAATGTTTCCTTATCAATTTTAAAAATCAATATGCCTTCCCGTACATGATCATACAGTATTGACATATCAATAGATCCCTCATTCATTCTGTTCATGAATTGTTACCTCCAATATCACAGTGAATGGAAGGCAAATTTGCCTGTTCCTTCACTGTTGAGCACTGGAATCCCCTCAGATTATTGGAAAAACATCTGACCCCTCAACCTGTCAATTATCTTCCCGATAACAACCATTAATGCAGCAGCGACCAAAGACATCAGCATATACATCGCTGCAGACTCAAACTTATGAAATTGAAATGCGATAATGCATATTCCTTCAGCCACTAAGATATACATCATCCTTCTTCGATACACTTTGAATTCCAAAGAATCGATCGGTTTATTCTTATCCTCCAACGGTGCCCATCCTATTATGGCAATTAGGGATAATGCCAACAGTATGTATGAAACACTTCCCATCATCAATAATCCATAGCTTCCGACGAGGGCAACCACGACTACGATAAGAGTTGAAAAGAAATAGCATTTGAGCTGAGTTCTCGCATGATATCCACCTGCGTAGGACCTGAGCGGGACGTAACCTGCAAGAAAAACAAACAAACCAATGACAGTGTCAGTCATCATACCTATCACGACAAGGGTGAGAATGTTAAAAGGATGATGATACCCTGTTTAAGACCATAATCATAGATTTCCCTGTCCTTCGGATCGATGATTTCAAATCGTATAAAAGTTTCAACCCATCTTCTTACAACTTCATCCATCAGAATTTACGCAGCTTTTTCGCTTCCTCCGGAATCTCCGGTTGATGAACGAGAAACAGACAGTTCACATTCATATTGAGCACAGTTACCGTCAGAGCAAGAGTTGCCATAATTCTACCCATGTGTTTGATGATGCATCTGTTGATCGATTTCATTCATATCATCCTTTCTTTAATCAAGATTATCACTTATAACTAGTATAAAGAAGAAAAAATCAGATTCAGATGAAATGTTGAATTCCAACGGATTGGTGTTGAAATTAAAAATAGATTTATATTATGCTCGAAATTATTATATTATATTCTTCTCAATGCTCAGGTTAATATCTACATAACCAAAAAATCCTCAAAACCTGTTTGTCAGGATTTGAAGATTCATTATTGAAGCGCGAGACGGGATTCGAACCCGCGACCCTCGCCTTGGCAAGGCGATGCTCTACCACTGAGCCACTCACGCGTAAAGTAAATCATTGTTAGAAGTTCTAGGAGTCTGCGCCACGCCGTTAGGAATGGTGCAAGTGACGTAGAAATTCTTACAGGTATTTACGTAAAAAGTAAATCATTCTTAGAGTTTCTTAGGAGTTGTGCGACGCCGGAGGAATCGTACAAACGACTTAGAAAGTCTTAGAGGTATTTACGTAAAGGAGTAAATCATTCTTAGAAATTTTACGTTATCAGAAGTCTTATCACTTCCGACTTGAAGAAGTATATCACGGCCCCAAATGTAAGTCAATACTTTTTTGAAACTTTTTCTCTTTTTCCCAAAGTCAGATTTTGGCAGGAATTATCAGATATTTCAAACTTGATTGAATACTGTGACATACCCTAATTATAGTGGAACATCTTTCAGATTAACCCACTAGTACTCACGTATGATCAAAGAGGACAAGTCCACATCAACTCCCTAAAGCCTCACTCCCGTGAGGCTCTCAACAACTCTTCAACATACGTCGCAGCGCAAAGGCAGCCTCATGAATCCTGGAATTATAATACCTGGTATAAAGCTCCAATCCGTCCCATACCTCGGTCTTGTGGTCCTTTACCGGATCCAGTCCCTTTGAGGCGAATCCGAACAGCCAGTGCCCCGATGCATAGGTCGGCATGTGGAACTGATAGACCCTGCAGACATCAAAGGTCTTATGAAGCTTCTTATGTGCTTTTTGCATCTCACGGACATCGCCTTCATAGTAAGGACTCTCATGTTGGTTGATGAGTATGCCATTCCCGGTCAACGCCCTATAACAGTCCTTATAAAACCCAGTCGTGAACAGGCCTTCTCCAGGACCGATGGGATCCGTGGAATCGACGATGATGAGACCATACTCTGCTTCCTTATCCCCGACAAATTTCAACCCGTCCTCATAGAACACCTCAACCCTGGAATCCTCCAGGCTGCAAGCCGTTATCGGCAGATATTGTTTGCAAAGCTCCACCACACGAGAGTCGATCTCAACCAGATGGATCGACTCAATACTGTCATACCTGCACAGTTCCCTGACGGTTCCCCCGTCACCGCCACCGATGACCAGCACCTTTGTGACTGCAGGATTCACCGCCATCGGTACATGGACGATCATATCATGATAGATGAACTCGTCTTTCTCATTCACCATCATATAGCCGTCAAGGGTGAAAAAGGTACCGAAGTCCTTGGACCGGTAGAAATCGATCTGCTGGAAATCACTCTTTCACTGTGGATCTGCTCCTCCACCTGTATGGAAAAAAACAGTCATCCGTATAGTATTCGTTAAACCATGTGTTCATCCTAATCTCCTCACCGCTCCCGTGTCGTCAATCGTAATTCCTGCCGTTGAAGATCTCCACCATCTCATGTTGGATCTTATCCCTCAGTATGGATTGCTCCTCTTTTGAAAAATCCGATTCCTCACTGGCAAACAGATAGTCGTCCAGAACGAACTCCTTCCGCATCATCTTGGTGTTGAAGGTATGCTCATGGCAGCAGTTCACATCGATCATCTTGTAGTTTTCCTTGTTCTCCATCTTGATGAAATCACCGATGGCATTGATCTTGTGATCGATAAAGTGTTTTTTCCTTCGGTGTCTCTGGTGAATCCCTGACGCGATAATCCATGACCAGGATATCCGAGTCGAAACACTCAATCATATAATCCAGAGCCTTCAGTGGTGAGATCTCCCCGCAGGTGGAAACATCGATATCCAGTCTGAACGTCATGATCCCCTCATCCGGATGGCTCTCCGGATAAGTGTGGACCGTGATATGACTCTTGTCAAGATGCCCGACCACATGCTTCGGATCGGGTATCTGAACGGCTCCATTCCTGTAATTGCTGGTCGGGTCGAGGGCATACAGCGGCACCTCTTCCTCAGAGATCAGCATGTTCACGCTGGCTCCCTGTGGTTCGTAGTCCTGTTTGGCAATATTCAATACGTTCGCGCCGATGATACTCGTGATGTCCGTCAGAATCTTGACCAGTCTCTTGGTATTGTACTGGTCATTGATATAGGCGATATACCCCGCCTTGTCTTCATCGCTGACGGCATAACAGATATCATAGATGTTGAAGCTCAACGTCTTGGTCAGATTATTGAATCCGTATAATTTCAATTTCTTCATAATACACCTTTTCCAATTACTTTTAATCCTCGTTCTGTTCCATTATCCAACGCTTTGGCAACTTCGTCAAGGATAAAATGCCACTCTCTCATTGTACAAACCAGACCGCTCCGATATAATGGGCTTAATAGGAGGACCTGACATGACGACTCTCATCAAAACATCATACCGTCACTCATCATCTGCATGCTTCTCGTCTCCCTTATGGGATGTGCCAAAGATTCGGATGATCCATATAATACGACAGCAACTGCTGTGTCGCCAACAACAACGGTGTCACCCCAAACAACAGCGACAACCACACAGCCTCAGACCGAAACAGAGACCACCCCCGAATCCGGCCAAGACCTCCCGGATACGATCGATGGCCTCATCGCTACCATGAACCTGAAGCAAAAGATCGCCCAGTTGTTCATCGTGGATTTCTACGGTATGACCGGCAACTATCATTCGAAAGCCTATAACGATGCCATCGACGTTTTCCTCAGGGAATTTCCGGTGGGTGGTGTCATCTATTTCGCCGAGAACATCGAATCGAAAGAGCAGCTGCTCAGTTTCAACAAAAAACTTCAGGACAACAGTTCCATCCCGCTTTTCATCAGCATCGACGAGGAGGGCGGTCTCGTGTCAAGGCTCGGAAATGCGGATGTTGGAGTGGACCATCTCCCCCATGCAGCGACCCTGTCCAAACATCCGCCAAAGAAGGTCAAAGCTCTGGCAAAGATACTCGGATCACAGATGAAGTCCCTCGGCTTCAACATGGATTTCGCACCGGTCATGGATGTCGATACCAATCCTGACAATCCGGTCATCGGCATCCGTTCCTTCGGCACTACACCGGATATTGTCAGCCGCATCGGTACCGCTTTCATCGAAGGTCTCTCTGAAGCCGGTATCGTATCGAGCGCCAAGCATTTTCCGGGACACGGTGACACGAACACCGACAGTCATCTGGGTGTCACCGTCATCGAACATGATATGGAAAGGCTGTCATCTGTCGAACTTGAACCTTTCAAAGCAGCCATCGAAACCGGTGTGCCCTCCGTCATGATCGGCCATATAACCGCACCGGTGATAACCGGAAACAACCTTCCCGCTTCCCTGTCGGCTCACATGATCTCCGGTCTCCTTAGGGAAGAGCTCGCCTATGACGGCCTGGTGCTGACCGATTCCCTCCGCATGGCCGCCATCACCGATAACTACGCCGCTGAAGAGGTGGGTGTCATGCTCCTTGAGGCAGGTGGAGACATCATACTCATCCCCGATGATTTCGAGGGACCTACAACGGCATACTGTCAGCCGTCCATGACGGAAGACTGACCGAGGAGCGCATCGAAGAATCCCTGCGCCGCATCCTTGAAACCAAGAAAGTCTACGGGATTTACAAATAATTATTCTTTTATTGCGAATATGTTCATTCTTTTTATGATAGAATGGATATAACATTGTTTTTTAGGGCTGTTCAAAGAAGGCTCACAGCATAAGAATACATATCAAAGGAGAGATGAGTATGAGTAGAAAACCTGCAATATCCCGAAGGATATTCACATGTACCATGATTATCCTCTTGGTACTGTCATCATTGTCGGTCAGTGCCTCCATCACCCCACTGACGAAAAGCGATGGGGTCTGGACCGAAAAAAGAACCGTCAGCTATGAAAGAGGCACGAAGACTTTCACCGTCTTGTGGAGCGACCTGAACAACGATCAGATCCGCATTGAAACAGGGCTCGCCGATGAAACCGTTGGAAGCACGGCACCACTCGGTGATATCATCGAATCCCATACCGACTCTGACGGCGTCGGATATGCCGGCATCAACGGTAGTGCCTTCGCCAAATTCAATGATCTGCAGCCGTCAGGAACCCTGGTCAAGGACGGCAAAGTACTGCATATAGCAACCTTAGGTACTACCATGACGGTCGACGCCGACAATGACGTGGATATGTTCGCTTCGGAAATAACCATCGAAGGCAACATCAACGGCATTTGGGGCGATGAGAAGATGTGGCTTCCCTGGAATGTCAACCACTACTATGAGGATTTCGATGCCCTCATGATCTTCACTCCGGAATACGCAGGACCGAGACCGCCTCATGAGTATACGACCATCACCGTCGATCAAGGTGTCATTACCCGTATCGATATCGGCAACTTCGACATCCCTGATGAAGGCTTTATCATCTTCACTCAGAACCCTGCTACGATTGACCGTTTTGAAATCGGCGATCCGGTGGATTATCGCTTCCATTATTTTCTTGAGAACTACAACGATGCTGTCTCCAACAGAAAGACCGATGCCTTCGATGACGTCAGAACCGCACTCGGAGCAGGTCCTATGCTTGTCAGGAGCGGCGTGAAGGTCGTCAATCCAAGCAAAGAAGGTTTCACCTCCGTTGAAATCCTCAGCGACCGTTCCAACAGAAGCCTTGTCGGAGTCACTTCCGGTGGCTATATGGCCATGGCAGCCGTCGAAGATGTCACCATCAATGAATTGGCGACCATCGCCAGAAACCTCGGACTCGTTGAGGCGATGAGCCTGGACGGAGCCGGATCCAGCGGTCTGTATGTCAACGGTTCATATACCACGACGCCGATTCGCGAAGTGAGCAATGCCCTCGTCGTGAAACATCTGTACAAGGACCCAATCAAAGTCACACTGAACGGCGATCCGATCTTCTTCGACACCGAACCTTACATCAACAACGTCTACAACCGGACCCTGGTTCCCCTGCGAAAGATTGCAGAAGCCCTGGAGGCCGATGTAGGCTGGGAACAGGAAACCAAATCCGTTCTCGTTTCAAGATATGGGACGAACCTCAAACTCCAGATGAACTCTAAGACCGTTTATGTCAACGGTGTGGCCAATCTGATGGAACTGCCGCTGACCATCCGCGATAACCGTTCCTATGTTCCCGTGCGTTTCATCACTGAATACTTCGGCGGCGATGTCGCCTGGAACGGCGCCACCAAGACCGTCGAGCTAAGCATAGCAACTACGGAAGGCCTCCTCAAGGCAGCAGACGAATTCCTTGAAGAAGGAAAACATCATGACGCACTCGAAAAATACCTGGAGGCTCACGAACTGGATCCAAACGACTTATATACCATCAAGAAGATTGCATATATTTATTCCGACGTCCGCAACGATCCTCACAACACCATCGAATGGCAGCAAAAAGTCATCGACTCGGATCCGGACAACAAATCATCCCTTCTGGCACTTGCCGAACAAAGCGCCAAAGTCGGCATGGTCGAAGATTCCCTCTACTGGTACTTCGAATACACCAAGTACTATTACTGGGAGCCAACCGGTTACTATGGCCTTGGCTTGAGCTACACCAGACACCCGCTGACTGACGCGGAACTGGCAAAGCACTATTTCAGGAAAGCACTGGATAAAGGTCTTGATGGCGGCGAGAAAACATTTGCCGAGCAATACATCAAAAACAATTGATACAAACATAGTGCATGTAAAACCCCCAGGTTCCAAGAACCTGGGGGTTTATTTTGCTATTCATGATTTCAAACTTCCACTACATATGCAGCCTTCTTTTAACCAGATCCTTCATCTCCTGGGGAAGATGATTGATGATTGCATGCAGTATATAGGCTACGCCCAGACAGCAGATCGTCACGATCAGCGACCATGAAAAACCGATGCTCCCTGTGAGTCTCATGTTCAGTATCCCGTCAACGCCAAGACACAGACTGGAGATGATCAGAAGCGCGAAGGTCGGAAGATATCCCAATCGGTTCCTCCTCTTGGAATGCATGTACATATAATGGAAAACGAGCGCATTCAGATACACCCAAATGATGAGGGGAACCCCATAAGACCAGAACCACCCTTCTCCGCTGATCAGGGAGATGGAATAGGTCAGAAAAAGAGTTGTCAGCCCCATTCCGGTGATATTGATGGACCAACGCATGAAGCCCAACGCAAAAAAAAGAATACATGATCAGCGAGATGACGGTATACAGCAGGAACTCGATGATTTTCGAGTGCACATCGAAAACGATGCTGATGGTTGTCAGAACCGCTATGGCACAAACCAGAACGACAATGATGACAAAGTATATCCGGCTCTTGATACCGAGCATATACTCCCTGTAGATGTTCCTGGCTTCTGGATATTTTTCCATATGCACAGTCTCCTCGTGGTGCTTCTCCGTTATGTCCGGGATCGGAAACTTGCACAACGGGCATTCCCTTATGGTGTTTTCCACTTCAACGCCGCATTTCGGACAATAAGCCATGTCGCACCTCCTTAATTCGTTCTATGCATATTGTACATGTTCGTTTCAATTTTGACAGGCACACCCATTTTCCTCAATCTTCTGAAAAAGAATTTCTCGATCTCGGTGTTCTCAGTCGTCTTGCCGAAACTCAAACTGATCTTCTCATTGAATGCGCACATGCACATCTTGATCTTATTCACTTCACTCGGCGCAGGATAGAATTCGATCATATCCACCTTATCCCTGATCTCTTCCGGCAATCGGACGAGACCGAGGTTGGAGATACTGCTCGTATAGCCTCTTTCGCCGAATCTAACATAGATAAAGGGCATCGCGATGTTCTTCAGCCAAAGCGGCAGAAGTCTGACCAGGAACGTGCGCTCCTTCTTGACATTTCTACTGATATGCTTGCTGATTTCTTTTTCACCCAGATGCATCTTCATATAAGCCTTCAGATACTCGATGATTTCCTCGATGTCGTAGCACCCAAGCCTCAGGTCGATGGCCGGCACGAAACTGATAAAGAAATTCTTCATGGTCTTGGAAGGAAAAAGCTGCCGGAGGTCCACCGGAATGTTCAGGACGATCCGTCCGGTCATCTCTGTTTTGAGACTGCCATTGAGCTGCTTGACGTAATCCTGTATCGCCATGAAATAAACAGCCGTTATGAACTGCGTCACCGTACAGTCAAAGGTTTTTGACAGCCCCCTGACATCCGTCACGGGTACGATTCCGGTCAGAAAATAATACTTCCCCTTTTCCATCAGTTCAAAAGGGAAATGCACTGCCGATTCATGGCTGACCGGTGTGGGGATCCCTTTCCTGTAGTATCTTCTGAAGGCATCCTCCACTCCTGTTCGTCGGGAATCTGCTTGATGTCTTTCGCTCCATATAAGTCTTTGCAGGAAACATGCTCCTTCTCCTTGAAGTACTGTATCAGCAGTGTCTTGAAGAACACCATCGCCCCGCTGCCATCCGCCACCGAGTGGCTGATTTCAAAATGTACGAACCTATTGAAGTACAAGACTCTGAAAGGAAAGGTCTTCCGGTCGTTGAACTTTAGAAACATGCAGGGATAGTAAGTCTCCTCCTGTATCTTAGGCATCCCCGATGATTCCTCGAAATAGTACCAGAAGAGCCCCTCTTGAGATTCACCTTGTAATAGGGAAAGCGGTTGATGATCTTATCAAGAGCCTTCTGAAGCACATCAGGGTCCACATCCTCCTTCAGCTTTGCCGTCAGACGGAACACCGTCGACCTTCTCGTACTTACAATGGAAGGATATAATTTGCCCGCATTGTCAAGCTTATACCAGTTACGTTCGGCCAAATCCATTACCTCCTCTTCAGACACTCCTGCATCAAAGCAATCCTTCGCTCCACATAGTAATCGATGTATTTGCTGTAGATATAGTTGTCATACCCCGTGCACGCCCCCGATGACTTCGTGGATTTCCACTTCAACGCCGGCATTCACCAGCGCTTTTCCGTAGGCGATGCCTTCATCCCTCAGACAATCATATTCCGCCACCTCGATATAGGTTCTCGGCAGCCCTTTGAAGGACCTTCCGTAGAGCGGCGATGCATAACCGATATCATCCGATCTGCCACCCAACAGATATTCATCCCACATCTTTCTGTTCTTCCTTGCGCTCCATACCGGAGCGTCCCAGTATTTTTTCAGCGAATCCGAACGCTGCTGCCAGTCCGTCACAGGATAGATCAGGATCTGCACCTTGATTCCAGCTTCGCCTTTATCCCTTGCCTTCTGCGCCACACCTGCCGCTAATGCACCACCCGCACTGGCTCCCGCCACCGCGATCCGGTCAGGATCGATGCCGTAAGCCATACCTTTGCCCTTTGCCCATTCAAAGGCCGCATAAGCATCCTCAAATCCCTTCGGAAAGGGATACCTGGGCATCAGCCGATAGTCGACCATCAGCGATACGCAGTTCACTTTCAATGTGTATTCCTCAAGATTCTCAAGCACCAGCGGCGATGCCTTGATCTTGAATCCTCCACCGTGAAAATACAATAGACACGGCAGCACTTCCTTCATCTTCTTCGGCCGCATCAAAACCGCATCGACCAACGCACCGTCTTCACTCGTGATCTGAACCATCTCAACCCGAAGCTTGGAATCGAATTTCATCTTTTCAATCGCCTTTTCGTTGAAACGATTCATAAGCTCCACACCAAAGGTATTGGTAGGAGCATGAATGAATCTTGCATTTTTGAAGTCCGGATGCAGGTTATATTTCTTCATTCAACCACCTCCACCTGAGGTCAAAAATAATGATATCTCTTCAAATATATTATAACATAATTTCTTTTTAAAAAAGTATTGACATCACCTTTACCATATGTTAGAATTACTTTCGCTGGCTGATATGAAACAGACGCACAGCAATCCAATAATGACATGCAGTTGTGGCGGAACTGGTAGACGCGCAAGACTAAGGATCTTGTGGGCATAATGCCTGTGAGGGTTCGAGTCCCTCCAACTGCACGCTATATATGGTAATTGAAGGACTGAATCCGGTAGGATTTGGTCCTTTTTTTGTGCGTAAAAGTTTTGTGCGATTCATTGGTTTAGTCAAGAAAATTGGCGCTCGGGGGATGGGGATGGTGCTGTACTAGTCACAGTTGAATGCAAATCCACTGTCCGATGTCAATACCTGAAAACTTCAGCACCGTCCCACCACCCGAGCGCCCTACACCCCTCTCAAAATCTCTTCAAAATCATCAAACCCAATGAAATACCCACCGCCTCTTTCAATCAGTTCCCTGACTTCCAAATACCCAAGGTCATAACCATACGTATATCTCTTATTCATGCACTTGACAGCAAACTGGTCGGCTTCCACTGCAAAACGGTCGATTTCATCCCGCATTTCCTCTTTCGATGGACAATGCATCAGCACAATGAAATCAAACTCTTCCAGCCGGACCACTTCATGTGTTTGAAAACACTGGCGCATCAATTGAGCAAACTCACACACCATTTTTCAGCATCTTCCCTGTCCAGTCTTTTCCAGGTTTTATTCATGGCATTCAACCTGACAGACAGGATTCCAGAAGTGCCTTCAGCGTCTGTGAATTCCTCAGCCATCCGGTTCCTGATATTTTCCGTGAAATAACGCTTCAAGTAATGCACGTTTTTAAGTCCTGTCAGTTCATCGGTATCCGGATTTCGGGATTCGCTCATTACGTAGTATCTGGCACTCGCTTCCTTCAAGGCATCTGACGGCCTTACTTTGCTTAACAGCGCAAAACCGTTGATTCTATCCAGTTCCTCCTGGACTCTGTCGAGATTCTCTTTCAAGATGTCGGACTCTTCAAGATGCTCCAATGCAAACATGATACCGATCAATTTCGAATAGTATTCCTTTAACTCTGAATACTTCTTCTTCTCTTCGGCGAATGCAACCGCCTTCTTATAGTACTTTGCAGCCGTCTCCAGTTCGCCCAACCGATGATAATATTGACCATAGATCCCATTGTATTCCATCTTTTCAACAGAATCTTTCTTGTACATCTTCCGGTATTCAAGCTTCTTCAGTACCTTCGAGGCCTTTTCAGTTTCACCTCTGCCCAAGTGTATTTTCGCTTCCAATAACAGGCTGTTATTGTCGATATATATCCCATCCAGATTATTGCGCATCAGATTCTCTCTGCTCTTATTCAAATGGCTTAATGCAACCTCGAAATTTCCCCTCTGGGCTTCCAACACGGCGAGGTTGGAATAATCAGCGCTGATATCCGATTTTTCTCATCGTGTTTCGAATATTCGATGCATTTTTCCACATTTCTTTCCGGATTCTTCAAGATTGCCGAGCAGATATTCAAGATGCGCCTTCGAGCCATAATAATGATCGAGTTCGTCTTCTTCGCCAACAGTTTCAGACAGTATGATATATCTGACCAGATATGTCATCAGCTCCTCCACACCCCCATGAGACTGCAGTTGACCGAATATCGACAGATATATATTGCTCAACCGGTCAAACGCATCAGCACTCAGATAGTGTTCTTCAGCATCATTGATGAGCTTGCTCAGTTCGTCATAGTCTTCACGTTCACAGGCGGAAACAATCTCAACGGCATAATCCACATATTTTCCCAACAGAACCACCTCTTTCCTCTCCACACTATTATATACTAAAGTACTGAAATTTAAAAGAAAAAAATGATTGATTGAAAAATACGTTCCATTCTTCCAGTCACATGGTTTGCAAACCTTTAAAAGGCACCGAAACAACAATACTCTGCTGTTTCGATGCCTTCAGTATTACCGGTTCAGATGAGCGTTTTCAGTTCAAATGACCGTTTTCATGTTATAAAACCGTATTCATGTCATAAGACCGTATTCATAGCTGCGCAATAATCAGGCAGCACTTTGGAAGAACTCCATCAGGAACGAAGACAGATCGTCTGCAATATCCTTGATTCTTCCTGTAATGGCACCTTTTGCAGTTCCATTGGCGTTGATGAAGTCGATGAAGACCTCATCCATCGCACCGTACTCGTTGACGACGGGCTTATCTTTAAACATGGTGTAACCGTCACCGCCTGCAACAAGATAGTCATTGGTGGCCAATGTATAGGTTGCGGTTTCATCGATGGCGACACCGCCGACTGTAAGGCCGACAACACGGCTTCCAGGTTCTTTGGATGAGTCGAACTCAACCATCATGCCTGCGATATGAGGGAATGCCCCTTTCGCTTCAGGATAATCCTCAATGCCGTTTTCGATGGCTGCGATGATATCCGCACCGGACAGTTCGATGACCGTTACCGTATTGCCGAACGGAAGTACGGTAAGGACCTCGCCTTTGGTTATCTCACCGACGTCGATGGATGTTCTGATTCCGCCTCCGTTGGTCAGCGCGACGTCAGCACCACTGATGTCAAGCAGACTCTCTGCAATCAGGTTACCAAGATTGGTTTCACCGGTACGCACAAACGCCCTTTCACCGATCAGCTCTTCAAGCGTATTGGCGACAACCATATTCTCAATGACTGCGTTTTCCTCCTGGATTGATGCTATTAGAGCTGCAACTTCTGCATCCCCTTCTATATCAGCCGACATGGCCTTCGTGAACAAGTGCGCATCAACAGATACAACATCATCGGATTTCAGCGAGAGTTCAACTACACCCACATTTATTGTCTTCGATCCCGTACTGGCAATGACCGTACCATCGACAACCATGCCATAATCGTAAGTCGAATGGCTGTGACCGTCGATGATGACATCAAGTCCCATCACCTCTTCGGCAAGTTCGATGCTCGTATATTCAGAGCCTTCATCACCCAAGTGAACCAGGGCAACGACGACATCTGCCTGGCTCTAAGCATCGGTACCAAAACTTTGGCCGTAACAACAGGGTCTTCAAATGTCAAACCGACAGAGTTGTCCGGATGGCTCAGGTAAGTGGTGTTCGGAGTTGACAAACCGAAGACTGCTACCTTGATACCATCCACGTCCTTAATCACATAAGGTTCGAGGAAATTGCTGCCGTCTTCCTGCTTGATGTTGGCAGACAACATCGGGAAGTCAGCCAGTCCAGCATTTGTAAGCACCTGCTCCTTGCTGTAGTCGAATTCATGGTTGCCTGCAACCATCACGTCATATCCAAGGGCATTCATGACGTCTACAGCCTTTTCACCGTCTGACAAGGTGACCAGATTGGCTCCTTGGGTTGCATCGCCTGCATCGAGAATCAGGACATTGTCACTCATACCATCATACATGTCGAAAACCGTTTTCATCTTCGCTGCACCCATGCCGTCGTATTTTCCTTCAATAAAGAATCCGTGCATGTCATTGGTATGCAGCAGTGTCAATGACTCGTAACCCGGAAAAACACCGTCTTTGATCAGGTCATAGATATTGATTGACTTGATGTTCGGCGTCCGTCCGTCTTCGCTGGTCGGGATAGTGATTGCACCGGATTTGACCATATCAAAAGCGTCATCCATCAGCTCATGTTCAAATTCGTTGCCGATGATCTTCCAGTTGTTGTCGACTGCTGGAACGGCCATGCCGCTCTGCTCTTCATCGATGTATTTGATGATCAGGTCCCTGATGCGGCCTGCATCCTGCATGACGGTATAGGAGTCATAGAACTTGTCTCCATCTGTCACCCATCCGTTGTTCAGGAGCGTACCGAACCGATAGTTGTTGACTGCCAGTGTATAGGTCATCTCATCGTCAATCGGGTTGCCGCCTAGTAAAAGATTGGTGATCCTGTCTCCAGTAGGCTGGCTGATATCGATATCATATGTCACACCGGCAAACATGTCGTAATTGTAGCCTCTGACATCTTGGTCAAAGCTGACCGTCACATCTCCAGGCACGTAGGTATTGTAATAGCTTGCGGACCATTCCATGTAATCCTTGAGATTGGCCCCTGTGATGTTGACACCCATCAGCGTATTCGGATACTTGTAGATGTTTGCCACATCTTTTTCTTGAAATCACCTGCAACCAGATTCATGTCATTCTTGAATGCAGCTGCGGAACTGATCTGTGCTCCGGTATAGAAAAGCTGGACATCGTTGATCAGGTCAAGCAACGGCGTATCGACGACTTGAGCCGTAGGCATGGTCGTCACCGTATCAGCGCCTGTGATATAGTCGACACCCTCGATGAAGTCAGAAACTACCGTTCCGACAACCGTATTGGCATCTTCCAAGGACGCGTCATGGACATATTTGTATCTGGCAAGCATATCCGGGTCAGCTTCAACACCTGCTGTATCAAGGTTGGCCGTCGTGATGGATTCAACACCTGCGCTGCTGACGACGATTTCAGCTTTTGCCAAAGCCCAACCGTATTTCCCCGGCTCAATCAGCTTGACTCCGTTGACTTCCACATCATTGACCTCGGAATGGGCGTGTCCCATGAAGATCACATCAAACTCCGGACATGCCTCTGCTACAGCTGCAGCACCTTCATAACCGTGTTCGCCGTCCTGACCCAAGTGGAAGGCACCGACAAGGACATCGTATTTACCTTCAAGAGCATCGACCACTTTCTCGGCCTCTTCGACGGTACCATGGAAGGTCAGTCCCTCAAAGTGCTCTGGTGCAGCTGCTTCCCATGTATCTACATGCGGTGGCAGCAATCCGACGATAGCCACATCCACACCGCCTTTTCGATGATCGTATACGGCTCGACAAATAGTCGCCATCCGTCGTATGGATGTTGGCGGCAAGAACCGTGCCATCGAAGGTATCGATGTTCTTCATCAGAAAGGCTTTCTCGAAGTTGAACTCATGATTGCCCAGAGTCCAGATATCGAAACCCATGTAATTCAGGGCATCGATCATCGGATGAATCGGATCGTCATTGAACAGCTCCGCGCTGTTGTCCTGAACCGTATCACCCAGATCCATCAGGATAATATTGTCGCTGACTGCTTTCTCAGCCTTCAGTACCGTTTGGATTTTTGCGAGACCTGCATCGCTGTCTTCTGAGTCGATAGCATATTCGTAAGGATAGATCCGACCGTGAAGGTCGCTTGTCGCAAGAACAGTGATTGTCACATCTCCAGATACCATCGCTGCCATCTCTTCGGCAGTCGGTATCTTCAAGGTGTCTCCGGCGTAAATCAAATGTGGATTTTCCAGGTCGTTATATTCTGCCAACTCTTCCCAGTCGAGGCCATTATCACGTGCGATTCTCCATAGGACATCTCCGGGTTGAATCGTGTATGTAGACTCTGCAGCCACGTTCAACGGGAGTGCCATCGCAAGCACTAATGCGAATGTCATTAGAATACTCATTCTTTTCTTCATTGCCACGCCTCCTTATTCATATATGTCTACTCTTCTAGTTTATCACATATCATCATAGACGAGCATTACACATTATGCCGGCATGTGGCAACACAAGGCACAACATTGAAAAAAGCCCGTAAATACGGGCTTTCAGGCAGGTGACAAGTGGTTATGTGGGTCTAAAATGCTATTAAAATGATAGGAATTACACATTTGAAAATTTAACAATTCTTACAGTTTTTTCGGTTCGAATGTCTTTTTCATGACCTCCAGGACATCTCTGAAGTCCTCGTACTTGTAATAGCTCATGCCTTCTTTATCCATGATATCTGCCAGCTCATTCTTCGCAAAAACAACATCCGCATGCTTGGCCGCCCAAAAATCCGGTTCCGAATCCCCGACAAAATACAGCTTCTTGCACTGCTCCTTATAGTACGTGGCTACCTTTTCCTTGTCCACGCCATATACATCGGAATAGAACGGTGACTGCTCATCGGGTTCCATGACAAACGTGCCGTTCCTGAAATCACCGCCATTGGTGATCACGCTCAGATGCGACAGATCCCTTCTTCCCAGAGCGTCATCGATATAATATTTGAACCCAGCTGACAGGATATGGAAATCTCCACCCTTTTCACGAACAAACTCAACGACATTTTCCAGGTTTTCATCGAGCTCCACCTTATCCAAGGCCTCCAGACGTTCCTCGTCTGTGAATTCATGCCAGGTGAAAACCGTATTCAAGAATTCGGTACCGATCTTCTTGCATTTCTTCCATTTCCGGTAGAATTCAACACCCTTTTCACCGATATAATCATCCAGCAGGATCCAGTAAAAATCCTTCTTCGTAATGGTTCCGTCAAAATCAGATATAAAAATAAAGTCTTTCATGATATCCTTCCTTATGTGCATCTAATAATTTAATAAACATTATAGCACACATCGTCGGAAGATACCCTAAAAGACCCTTAACTTTTACATTCACTTTTTAGGATTTTTACTTTCAGGCTTCTTAAGCAATCCAAAAACCGGTCATTGGCTTCCCTGTCAAGCAAGGCCACACGGACATATTCTCCGTCTAGACCCCTGTGGTTTTTCGTATGCCTGACAATGATTCCCCTTTCAAGCATGAACCTGATGAATCCGTCATCATCATCGACTTTAATGATGTAAAAATTCACCGGCGAAGATTTGACTTCAAATCCCATCCGGCTGAGTTCTTCCCTCACACGCTTGCTTTCGATGCGATAGAAGGCCCTGCTAGTATCAAGATAGGCATCCTCAGTGGTCATACAGTCCCTGACCAGCCTTTCCGATACCTTCAGGCCAAGAGCATTCATCGACCAGGAGGGCTGTCTTTCCTTCAACCGCAGAATCCAACTTCTGGAAGCGATGACATAGCCCATCCTAAGTCCGGCCATCTGATGGATCTTGGTCAGGCTCCGAAGCACCACCACATTGTCGATCGCTCCTCCCTGAATCCCTTCAAACAGCAGAGACCGGGCATCTTTATCCACCGGCTCCGTCAAAAAATCTACATAAGCCTCATCAATGACAAGCATTGCCTTCCTGTTCGACATCGCCTTCGCCAGGGAGAGCATCCTGTCATATTCATGATATTCCCCAGTGGGATTGTTAGGATTGCAGATGAAAGCCGCATCCACCAGGTCCTGTTCAATGAGTTCTTCCAGCTCCTGCATATCAAACACATACCGAACTTCGGCACCATAGACCAGAAGCGCCGTCTCATACTCCGGATAGGCCGGTTCGAGTATGGCCACTGTCTTCCCCTGAAGATAGGAAGCAATCAGATACACCGCCTGATTGGATCCGTTGACAGGAAGCAGGTTCTCAGGCTCCAATCCAAGGTGACAGCCAAGAAGATCACGAAGCGCCTGACCGTCAGAATCCGGATAGTCCTTTAGAGCGACCTCATCAGCAAGCAGTTCCATGATCAGTCCATGGATATCGATACCTTCATTGACCACCACATTGGTATTCGTCGAAAAATCCAGCACCTGCTGCGGTTTATCCACGCCATAGGCCTCATATACCTGATCGATGACCGCTCCATGCTCCAGACTCATATTACGCTCCTTCCAAGTACAAACAGCAGCAGACCTGCAAACACCAGCATATGGTTGACCAGCACCAGGCGTTCCACCTTCCGGATATGCCCCACTTCCGGCGTTTCGATTGCCTCACCGATCAACGGTTTCCTGACCATCTTGCCGAAGTAGGGATAATCCCCGCCGAGACGGATACCGGTAAGCCCGGCCGCCACGCTTTCGGGATATCCTGCATTGGGGCTCACGCTGTTTCCTGAATCCCTTAGCAACGTCTTCCAGCCGTTTCTGACATCCATGCCGCACATTCCACCGGCCACCAGGAGCATCACTCCCGACAGCCTCGCAGGCAGCCAGTTGGCAACGTCATCCACCTTTGCCGCAACAAAACCGAACTCCATATATCTTTCATTCTTATACGCGACCATCGAATCCATCGTGTTGATCGCCTTATATAGCCATAGAAAAAGAACGCCCTGTCTGAACAGCAGCTGTCCCACGACACAGTAGAACAACGGTGACAGAATCCCGTCAACGGTATTTTCCGATACCGTTTCAATGACCGTCTTCACCACCTGGTCTTCGGTCAACTTCTCCGTTTCCCTGCTGACGAACATGCCCACTTTTTTTCTTGCCTGCTCAAGGTCTCCGCTCACCAGCTCATCGCTCACGCTCTTGGATGCCTTCATCAAAGAGCGGAACGCAAGCCCCGCAAATATTGCCAGAACATCAAAGACCATCAGCGCAGCCGGATTCCAATGCAGTAAATACCTGATCCACAAGATGACCAACGCTACTGTACCGAGAATACCGGCCACCAGCAAACCGCCGGCCAGCCGTTTGTTTCTCATTGCATACAGTCTTTTTCCAACCAAGAAATCAATCGCCCGATTCCGATGACCGGATGCGGCCATCCCATGGGATCACCGATGACAAAATCCAGAATCATTCCTATAAGAATAACCGTCATCTCATTCACCCGATATCAGTTCCATCAGGTAATCCATATCAAAGAACTGCTCTACTCGTTCTGCCAGTCCGTCATAGGATGCTTCCTTGATGCTGGTCGTATCCACCGGTTCCTGGCTTGGGAGTCCGTTATGCTTTCGGACATCTTCCAGCCATTGATGTCTGTATTGGTCGTTGTGGAAGATATGATGCAGGTAAGTGCCGATCACATTCCCCAGCTCATTGACGCTTCCGTCCATACGTCCATCATGAAGGCGGATATATCCTCCTTCTTCGTCAAGATACTCCGTCTCACCCAGGTGGATCTCATATCCTGAAACATCCTGTTCTTTCATGCTTCCGTCAAGGACCTTGCCCTTCCACTTGACGCACCGTCTTTTCATCCGTAAAGACCGTCCTGACCGGCAGCAGTCCCAAGGCTTCCACCTCGCTGCCGGATTTCGTATCCACTCCAACCGGATCGACAATCGATTTACCCAACACCTGGAAACCGCCGCACAGTCCGATGACCTTACCACCGTTTTCGGCAAACTCTGTCACCTTCCGATCCAAGCCGCGCTCCTTCAGCACCAGCATGTCCTCAATCGTCGATTTGGTTCCCGGAATGATGACCGCATGGGGATCGCCGAACTCTTTGGCATCCTTGACGATTCGTACGCTGCAGTCTTTTTCGTGGATAAAAGGCTCCACATCGGTATTGTTGCTGACACGTTCCATATGGATGACTGCTATGTCCAACGGGTTCTGAGTTTCATACTGATAGAGCAGATGCTTGCTCTGTGCATCCTCGGTCTCGATATAGATATCATTCATATACGGGACCACGCCAAGCACCTTCACCTTCGTATAGTCCTCAAACCATTTGAGTCCGTCTTCCAGCAATCGGATATCACCCCGGAACTTGTTGAACACCACACCCTTGATCCTGTGCCGGTGTTCGAACACCAGCTCCAGCGTTCCAACAAGGCTGGCAAAGGAGCCTCCCCTGTCGATATCCGTCACCAGGACCACATCCACATCCGCCGCCTCGGCGATTCGCATATTGACAATCTCACGGTTGTTGAGGTTCACCTCGGCCGGTGACCCCGCACCTTCAATGACGATCATGTCGTAGTTGTCATCGATATATTCCAGACTTTCCCTGACCGCTTCCATCCCTTTGGTCAGGGTGAACTTCTTACCGTAATCCATTCCCGAATAGCTTTTGAAAACCTTGCCGTGCAAGACCACTTCACTCGCCGTATCCATCTTGGGCTTCAGGAGAATCGGATTCATATGCACATTGGCTTCCTGTCTGGCTGCCTCCGCTTGAACCCCCTGGGCTCTGCCGATTTCCATGCCGTCCGCTGTCACATATGAATTATTGGACATGTTCTGGCTCTTGAACGGCGATACCTTATAGCCCTTGTTGGCCAGAATCCTGCAGATGGCCGTCACAATATAACTCTTGCCGGCATCGGAACTGGTTCCCTGTATCATGATTCCTTTCACTGCTGATCCTCCTTCTCCTCAGGATGCTCTTCAAAGTAGGCTGCCTTTCTCGCCTCGATGACGACTTTCAGCTTTTCATTGACATAGTCATATCCCTTCGGACAATGGGGAATGCTGCAGGATGAACAATCCTTGACCCCTTTATACATCTGATAGTTGCCGCCGCATTCCTCCAGCAGATAAAGCGGACAGTAACAAAACAAACAGTTGAATTTCTCCGTATCGTTCACTTCATGACAGGGAAAATACTTGCATTCCCGGTTGTTGAAGAATTTAAAACTATTTTTCATACAAGTCTCAACACCTTCCGTATTTGATCATTGCTTCAATTTTACACAACTGCACCGGGTTTGTATATGAAAATCATGAAGTGATTTGTAGTTTCTTGCCGTTTCCGGAACTTACTTTCTCATTTGACCTCAAGCTCAATATTCCCAAACTCAATCAGTCACCGCTCCCATCATATCCAACAAAACTGTATGGAGAATACCGCCATTCCTGTAGTATTCTTTTTCAGCAGACGAATCCAGTCGGATCAGCACCTCAAACTCCGTTATTTTTCCACTGTCAGAGACAGCTTTGACCATAGCTTTATCCCCCGGTTCAATCCCATCTGAAAGCCCGCATATGGATAGGGTTTCATATCCATTCAGCCCCAGACTCTCCGGATTCTCACCCTCCAAAAACTGCAGCGGCAGAACACCCATCCCAACAAGATTGGAACGGTGGATGCGTTCATAGCTCTCTGCAATGACTGCTTGGATTCCCAACAGGTTCGTCCCCTTTGCCGCCCAGTCCCTTGAGCTTCCTGTACCGTATTCTTTGCCCGCCAGAACAACCAGTGGTGTACCTTCCTCCATATATCTGCGCGACACATCAAAATCGTACCGGTTTCTCCTGTCGGCTGATGGATACTGTAACCGCCTTCAACACCGGACAGCAGTTTGTTGCGTATGCGGGTGTTGGCAAAAGTGCCTCTCATCATCACCTCATGGTTCCCCCTCCGGGAGCCATAGGAATTGAAATGCATCGGTTCCACACCCTGTTCCTTCAGGTACTCTCCAGCAGCCGAATCGCTACCGATGTATCCCGCCGGTGAAATATGGTCTGTCGTCACCGAATCCCCAAGATAGGCAATCACCTTCGTATCCATGATATCTTCTATCTTGCGCCCCCGTTGCTTCAGACCTGTGAAGAACGGTGGTGACTTGATGTATGACGAGCTCTCATCCCAGGGATAAACCCGGCTCTTCGCCACAGGAATGGCATTGAACCGTTCGTTCCCCATAAAAATATCGGCATACTTCTCCTTGAAAGCCTTGGAATCCATGGCCTTGTCAACGGCTTCTTTGATTTCAGCGGATGACGGCCAAATGTCCTTGAGAAAAACAGGTGTCATCCCATCGGTATATGCCAGCGGTTCATTGTATGGGTCGAGATTGACACTGCCCGCTATCGCGTAGGCGACGACCAACATTGGCGATGCCAGATAATTCGCTTTCACATGTGGATGGATTCTACCTTCAAAGTTCCTGTTTCCGCTTAAAACCGATGCGGCAACCAGATCTTTGCTGACGATCTCACTCTCGATGGATTCGGGCAGCGGCCCGCTGTTTCCGATGCAGGTGGCGCACCCATATCCTGCGACATGGAATCCCAGCTGCTCGAGGTGCTCAAGCAACCCGGCTTTCTCCAGATAATCCGTTACGACCTTCGAACCGGGTGTGAGAGACGTCTTGACATATGGCGCCTTCACCAGCCCGGCCTCCACGGCTTTCTTGGCTACCAGACCGGCCCCTATCATGACATAGGGATTGGACGTGTTGGTACAGCTGGTAATCGCTGCAATCACGACAGATCCATGCTGCAGTCTGCTCCGGTCTGCTGCAGACTCGACAGCTTCACCGGGAAGACCGAATCCGCCCTTATCCAAAGGCAGACGCGCCGACTCCATGAACCGCTCCTTCATCTCATCGAGACCGATTCTGTCCTGCGGCCGTCTGGGCCCGGCAAGACTCGGCACCACCCTCGCCATATCCAGCTCAACGATCTGGCTATAATGGCGCGTGTTCTTCGAATCCATCAATCCACTTTCCCTGTAATAGGCTTCAATCAGGCCGACATGTTCATCCGGCCTGCCCGTTGTTTTCATATAGGATAACGTCTCTGCATCAACAGCAAAAATCCCATGGTCGCACCGTATTCGGGTGCCATGTTAGCCAGTGTGGCCCTGTCAGCCAAACTGATCTGATGGACGCCTTGGCCGTAATATTCGACGAACTTGCCCACGACACCGGTTTCTCTGAGCTTTTCAGTGATTGTCAAGGCCAGATCGGTCGCCGATGCGCCTTCAGGCAGCGACCCTTTCAGCTCGACACCGACACCTCCGGTGAGACCAGATATATCGGCTGTCCCAGCATTCCCGCTTCGGCTTCGATGCCGCCGACACCCCAGCCAAGAACACCCAATCCATTGATCATCGTCGTATGGGAATCCGTTCCCACAAGGGAATCCGGATAGAGCAAATGCCCATCCTCCCGCTCTTCCGCCATGACCACATTGGCCAGGTACTCAAGGTTCACCTGGTGGATGATACCGGTTCCCGGAGGCACGACACGGAATCTATCGAAACTTTCACCGGCCCATTTCAGGAATTCATACCGTTCCCTGTTCCTTGCATACTCCCTGTCCATATTCATCTGAAGCGCATCCTCCGAACCCGACACATCCACCATGACAGAATGGTCGATGACCAGATCCACAGGCACTTGGGGATTGATGGCATCCGGACTGATGCCCCCTTCACGGACAGCATCCCTCATCGCCGCCAAATCGACGACTGCAGGCACGCCTGTGAAGTCTTGTAGAATCACCCTGGCCGGTATGAACGGAACCTCATTTTCCTTATTGGAGATCTCGACCCAATGGACCAGTTCCTCGATATGCTTATCCGTCACCAGCTTGCCATCATAGTTTCGCACCGCATTCTCAAGCAGTACCCTTATCGTATAAGGAAGGCAACCGGCATCAACACCACGGTCATCACAAACCTGGCGGACGTCATAATAAACATACTCAATATCATTAAAACTCAAACTCTTCTTATATCTATCATATTTATTCTTCATTTGTATACTCCTATTGTTTTCTTATTGATAATGATTATCAACAAATTAAGTATACATCGAAATTGCACAAAAAACAAGCCAAATCCCTGGGACGGGCCAGGACAGTCCTATGACATGCCGGGACAGTCCTATAAGAGTCCTATAAAAGTCCTATAAGGATACCCTTCTACTCCCAAAGCTTTATCGTCTGAATCATCTTCTGCACATGTACCGGTTTCGAGATATAATCGTCCAAACCGTCTTCAATCAGCTCATCCTTGATGCCTTTGGTCACATCCGCCGTCAGGGCAATGATGGGTATCATCCCGCTGCCTTCGAGTTGCCGAATCCTCTTCGTCGCTTCTCTTCCGTCCATCACCGGCATCTGCAGGTCCATCAATATGACATCCACCGCCAGGCCGCTTTCAATCAGGTCAACCGCCTGTTTCCCATTTTCCGCGACATGCACTTCAGCACCCCGCTCACTGAGAATCTGCTGTGTCAGTACCTGATTCAATTCATTGTCCTCTACAACCAGAATGGATATCCCCTCTCTCAGCTTAGGGATATACTGACAGCACAATTCCTGTTCCTCTTCCGTGGTCTCTATGGAAAAAGACAGCTGAAAGCCGAATAGGCTGCCTTGATTCGCTTTGCTGTAAACCCTGATATCGCCTCCCATCAGACGAACCAGCTCTTGGCATATGACGAGCCCCAAACCCGTGCCTCCATAATTCCTTGTCGTAGACACGTCTGCCTGATGGAACGCCTGAAAAATCCTGTTCTTCTGGCGTTCGGTCAATCCGATCCCGGTATCCCGGACAGAAAAGGCCACCTGCACCTCGTTTTCTCGGCAGTTGAGCATCTTGACACTCATGCTGACTATACCTTCCTTCGTGAACTTGATTGCATTGTTCACAAGGTTATTGAGCACCTGCTCGAGCCTCAGGGAATCACCAAGGCATTTTTCCTCCAAAGGCACATCATAATGCAGGTGGAATTCCAGCCCCTTCCTGACAGCATCATTCCTGTGTATTTCATAGATGTTCCTGACTGTCCTCTTCATATCAAACGGTCTCTTCTCCAGCTTGACCTTTCCGGCTTCGATCTTGGAAAGTCCAGGATGCCGGTTACAATACCCAGCAGCTGTTCCGATGAAATCTGGATCTTCCTGATGAAATCCCGCTGAACATCATCAAGCTCTGTTTTACCCAAGAGATAGTTCATGCCGATGATTGCATTGATCGGCGTCCTGATTTCGTGGGACATATTCGCAAGAAATCGGGTTTGGCATCATTGGCCTGTTCAGCCATATCCTTGGCCTCCTGAAGATACTTCTTATATTCCATTTCAGCGGTGACATCCGAACACATGCCGACAAACCTGTACGCACGATCCCCTTTATCCCTGAACACCTTGAAGAGCACGTTCAAATGCCGCACTTCACCACCGCTGCGGAGAATACGGAAGTTCACTTCACCTTCGGACTTAAAGTCGCCGGCATTGAGGATTTCATCCATGACCAGACTATAATCCTCCGGATGAATCATGCTTTGCCACTCGTCGATGAAGTTTTCATCTCGGATTTCATTGGTATGTTCCATCCCAAAATATCGTATAGGATTGGATCCCACCAGATTTTGTCGTTGATGATGTCCCAATCCCATGTTCCGATCTGAGCTGATCTGGTCGCCAGGCTAAGCCTCTCCATGGTGACCTTCAGTGTCTCGGTTCTCTCTTCAACCATATGTTCCAGATATGTGCCGATCATCTGTATGGATTTTTCGGATTTCCTACGCATGGTGATATCCCTGGCGATACCGAGCACCGCATAGGGTTTGTTTTCGCCGTCGTAAATCGGCGTTCTAATCGTCTCAACCGTCTCGATATGTCCGTCGCCGAACAGCAAGGTCTCTTCTTTTGAATGTGCGAGCCCTTTTTCCAGAGCAAGGGCATCATGCATCCGGAACGCATCCGCCAGTTCCCGGTCGACAAATTATAATCTGTTCTACCTGCGATCACACTCTTATCGGCATTGAAGAATTGTTCAAATCTTTTGTTACAGGTCATATAGACACCATCCAGATCCTTCATCCAGATCAAATCCGGCAAGGTATCGATAATCCTCTGGAGAATACCATCACTTTGGCTCTTCTCAATGCTCTTGTCCAAAAGCTTATTGGACATTTTTCTTAATCTGATCAACGTACGCAGTATACTCGAAAAAGCTCTCCTGCCAACCGCACTCTCAACGATGATACTTTCAGAATCGTCCAGAATCTCCCGAACACTCTCAGAATAATCAATAGTATGACTCTCAACTATAATCACCGGCAGCAATAGACTGTCAACGCTCTCCTTATAGGCATGCCGATTTTCAGACTGATCCAAAGCCCCTGCCTCGATAACGACAGCCTCTGCGTCGGCACCTTCCCTGTTGATACCATCCGACAAAGCTACACTCAAAGACGGATAATACTCCAGATCATACCCGAACTCTATAACCTTATCCCGAAAGTCTCCCAAGTCTTCAATACAATTCGTATGTTTGATATAGGCCAGATTCACTAGCAATCACCCTCCAATCACCACATCAACTGAATATTCATCAATCCCGTTACACATCCACAATCCAGCAACATCTATCACATTTTAAGCTGGGACCTGGTCAGCCCTGCTTAATATCCGACTATTCTTAGAATCCCTTCTTCTGGCCTTTCCAAGGAGGTTCCGCCTGGCTCAGGAATTCCTCAACTCCTGGCCCCTTCAGGCGATTCAGCCTCCATATGCCATATATGTAGCTGGCAATCAGAATCACCAAGGTCGAAGGAAAGCCCAGAATCAGATTTGAAAAGAACAGCTCCACTTCTGTACCTTCGGAATAAATCCGAATGAGGATAATCAACCGCATGAGAAGAAAAACAGTCCAGGCCACAGTCACTTCCTGATATGCCGGCTTGACGTCTTTTCTCCAATACCATTGGATCGGCCACCCTCTCGTCAGATGGCTGACCCAGCTGCCGCCGGCTTCCTGAACATCACGGTCAAAAAACAGACCACGAACCAGAACACACCACTGATCAGTTTGGGTAGGAAAAAATCCTTGGCACTGCCTGCAAACCAGGCAAATGCCGAAGCAACCATAACACTTCCAAGCCCGCCTACCGCATAGCTCCACTTCTGTTTTCTTGCGATCCTTACAGCGGCTGTGACAGCAGCGACTCCCATGGCGATGAGTATGGCATTCATCATCCCCAGCCTCCGGTTCAAGAGGATGAACATCAAAGGAGGTATAATCGCATCGATGGTTTTCCCTTTCCAGAGCATCCTGAGTTCACTCACGATATCTTTGCCTAATTGTCTCATCATCAATCCTCCCTACTCTTGTCAGTGTTGAATGCTCAAACACACTTCACTACATGCACATCGCCCATTACCGCAACGACGAGATAATGAGATACGAAACGGTTGTCGTCAGGCTGCCGAGCACCGTCCCCCATGCCAAATCTATGATCGTAATCATAACCGGCCAATCCTTCAGTGTCGCCAAATTGGTCAGATCATAGGTCCCATACGTTATAAATCCGAAAAAGGCACCGACAAGTATGGCATAGCCCAGGCTTTCTCTTGAGAGTGCCGGATACAAGGCGAAGAACATGAGTCCTATGATGAAAATAATGTAGAAAATAATGGCAGCGATCCAGTTCGGTGGTGACCGCATGATAAATCCCAGATATTTGACATATGTCTTTCTGGCAACGATTCCCAACCATATCAAGTCTATCCCCATGAAAACTATAAAAGTGATGAAAAAATTCCTAACCATGATCAAACCTCCTCAAGGATAATCGTGTCCCAAACCCAGACGTGATTAAAGTTAATGACGCAGGATGTACTGCACCAGGTCAAGTGTCTCCTGGTTGAACCCGGCTTCACAATAGCTGAGATAGTAATTCCATATCCTTCTGAATTCATTATCGAATCCCAGCTCATCAAGTCTGGTCTGCTGCCGGTTGACGGCCCGTTTCCAACGTCGCAGCGTTTCTGCATAATGCTTGCCATAAAAATGTATCTGCTCCATTTGAAGGTCAGATGAATGCCTGACAGCTTCCTGCATCGCAGATAATGAAGGTACAAGCCCACCGGGGAATATGTATTTTTGAATCCAGTCAACACCCTTGCGGTATCGATCGAAATGTTCATCCGCTATGGTAATGACTTGCATACCGGCAATACCGTTCGGCTTCAACAAGCGATCCAAAGTGTTGAAATACGTCTCGAAATGTTCATATCCTACCGCTTCAAACATCTCTACTGAAACGATCTTATCAAAACGTCCTTCAATCAATCGGTAATCTTTGATCAGAATCCGGATATGGTCTTCAAGACCTTCCTCTGCTATCCTTTCCTGAACGTACCTGTACTGCTCTTTCGAGAGGGTGACAGTCGTCACCTTACAACCTGTGCGCTTGACGGCTTCAATCGCCAGCGTCCCCACCCGGACCCGATTTCCAGCAGATGATCATCGCCATCCAATTCAATGAGATCAAGCAGACGATGGATTTTTCTCAGCTGAGCCGAATGCAGCGGTTCCGAGAAGTCCTGGAAAACGGCACTGGAATACGTCATGGTCTCATCCAGGAAAGTCTTGAAAAAGGCATTGCTCAAATCATAGTGAGCCTCAATGTTTTTCGGGCTCCTGCTGATGCTGTTCTTGTTCATGCGATGTCTAAGGCGGTCGATACCTTTGGCGATGGAATTTCTTGTAAAGTCCAGTTCCCCTGATACATGCCGATTGAGAACAAAACACTCCAACAGTCTTGTCAAATCATTTGTCTGCAAATATCCTTTAGTATAAGCTTCACCAAAACCGATATCACCTTTCAGCACCACATCTGTAAAGAATTTCGGGTCTGTAATCCGCATAGTCACCTTGGTCCTGTCATCCTTATTCCCTATCAGCAGCCTTTTCCCATCTGGAAGGATCAGCCGTATTGCTCCTACTTCAAAACGCTTCAACAGGCGAATCACCTGCAGCTTGGACCATCGCTGAAAGGGACTCAACTTCGTTAGACTGAGCGTTCTCGGGCTGTTCGGCATCGGTTTGTGATACACTTTAAGATGGCGTCGGTAATACAGCTGCAGTGCCTGGGCAACAATTCGCGGATAATTCATCATCGCAGTCACCGGCTTTTGAGAAGCAGCGAACAGATGCTGTGCTTAGAAACCGGTCTCCCAATACCACCCAGTCTGGCATGAAACCACAGAGCCTCGTCTTTCACAAGTCGAATATCGACGGAGATGCGTCCTTCCGGATTTGAAAACCTGAAGACATAGCTTCCTTCCATATCATTGAAGGGTGAAACATGAAAGGATTTGTCCACTTCGAAGGTAAGCAGGTCATCGTCCAAGCTGTTCGTTTCATCCAGAATATAAAAGTGACGCTCCTTGAATGTATTGTTGACTTCGACAAGGATACACACCAACTCCTGTCGCTCACCATAGCAGTAGAAAAAACTGACAGGATTGAATATGTATCCGAAGTATCTCGGATTGGTAACCAGCATGATTCTGTGAATGGTGCCGGCATAACCCTTTCTCGTCAGATAGTGCTGAACACGGTGTTTGAGGTTTCCATCACCAATCAGATAATCATCGTCATATATGCTGAGTATATTCCTTCGGTTGTAGGAAAAGAAAAGAAGCGCCCTGTCCATCTCCTCCAGTTCATCCAGATCAATGGCAAAAAATGGGAGTCGATATGAAAAATGATGACGTACAGGATGCATTCTGGTATGGGTTACTTTTCCTTCATAAACGATCGACTGAAACATGATCAAACCTCCTTCTTAGTCCAGGGTTTTATTCCAAGGGATTCGGCCACTTCTACGGCTGATGTGACTGCGTCCTCATGAAAACCATAATTGAAGTAGCTCCCGCAGTAGTAAGTCCTGTTGACACCGCTCATCCTCTTCAGGTGCTCCTGGCTCTCAACAGATTCTTGTGTATACACTGGATGTTCATAAATGAACGTTCGGATGGTATCCTTCGATTCAATCTCTTTCGTTCTGTTCAGTGTGACAAAATAATCCTTATCAACCGCTAAACGCTGCAGGCGATTCATATGATAGGTCAGCGATACCAATCCATCCGCCTTGGATTCCTTCTCTTTCAAGTAATTCCAGGAAGCCCATGCTCTTCTTACAGGAGGCATAACATCGACATCCGTATGAAGAACCGTACGGTTAGTGGAATACTGCCATATCCCTAGATACTTATCCTCATCCTCCGTCGGATCCAGAAGCATTCGATAGGATTGATCCGCATGGCTCGCCATCACGACCATGTCATAACACTCCTGCTCACCGTCTTGTGTATGGATCCAGACGCAGGACGATGCACGCCTGACACCTGTCACTTCAGCGTTCATCAGGATCTTACCCTTGAAAACCTTTAGAAATGCATCGACATAACGCTGGCTGCCACCTTGAACCGTACGCCAAGTGGGTCGGTTGCGTAGTTCCAGCAAACCATGATTCCTGAAGAAAACCAGGAAGTTCCTGGCAGGAAAATCCAAAATGCTTCCTGCGGGCGTGGACCAAATGGCAGCTCCCATAGGCTTCAAATACTCTTCGACGAATGTCGATGAGTATCGTTTCTGATTGACATAATCACCTAAGGATTGAAAACCGATCCGGCCTTCATCCAAGTCCTCAATCGCCTTCTTTCCAAAACGGTATATATCCAATAACATCCTGTGAAAAGCCGGTTTGATCATATGCTTCCTGGTTGAAAACAGACCATTCACCCCAGTGCCTGCATAATGGCGTCCTGAAAACTCATCATAGTAACTGAAGGACATGTCGCTTTCCTGCGTCATCACACCCAATTCATTCAGAAACTTGATGAAATTGGGATATGTCCGTTCATTGTATACGATGAATCCGGTATCCACATTCAGCGGCAACGTGGGATTCACGGTGATCGTATGTGTGTGGCCGCCAATATAATCGTTCTTCTCATAGAGCGTCACATCGTATTCTTCATCCAATAAATATGAGGCGACAATTCCTGACACGCCACCGCCAATCACAGCAATTCTCTTCATCCACATCAACCTTCTTTCTATCTTTTCACTAAAAGTAAAACTGGAAACAAAACCTATCATAAATCCATAATTCAGTCTGCATATCATACACACTGCTCTGAATACTCAAAGATACGTGCAGTCGCTATACACGTACAGCAGCTTTAGAACTGAAAATCCTCAAACATCGGCATAACTGTAGACTGAAGGAAAAACCCCATGACTACTACAATGACAATGCCGATGATCAACAATACGAGGATTGCTCTGGCAAAATTTTGCCGGTTGACGTTGGTCCTTGAGCTGAATGACCAGACAAGGACCAGGAACAAACCCAAAAACGGTACAAGAAGAAGAAGTAAGGTAATCATATAACTCAAGACACTCAATGGTTTTTCCCTGTCATGAATCTTGAATTCCTTAATCTCACCGGATCCTGCATCCTTTTTGCCGCTGGCGCCGGCTCCGGTTCAGCCACCTTATCCCTTTCTGCATCTATGACTGCTTTACCGGCAACCTCCTGCTCAACCTCCTGCTCGATCTTATATCCGCATTTTTCACAGAACCTGCTTCCGTCAGGGATTTGGGCACCACACTTGCTGCAATTCATACGATCACTCCTTTGCCACATCGAATTTGCCTTCGAGAACCTTGCCGTATACAATCAAAGACAACCGGAAGGCCCCGGATAGCCGGTCTGTCTCAACAGGTTTAAGAGCCACCTTGAAGGTGAATCCCTTGTAATCAATCTTGAATCGTAAAATGCCGTTTCTCACCTTACCCGTCGTTGTCATCTCCACAAGTTCATCATCCCGAGTTATCCAATAATAAATCGTATACGTCTTGTCATCCACCTTGTCAATATGAAGATCAACCGTCAAAAGCACTTCAGACCAGTCGAACTCTTCAATCATCCGGTCCACTTCTGCTGCAACCTCTTCATCGGTCATCAGAGGACCTGGTTCAACAAATGCACTGAAAAACGAATTGATAATGGCTTCAACTGTTCTTACGACAGCTGTGAACACCATCTCTAGTAAAATCCTGCTTCTCGAGGCGTCCGTTATCTGGCCATAGCCCTTCCAGACACCATCAAAATCAGGCAGCTCAGTACCGACCGTCAGACGGTGAAAATGTATGTATTTCGCTGAGGAATCACCGTCTGCACCAAGTTTTTTGTCAGCAAAAAGAAATCCGAGGTCCTTCTTGCCCTGTCCGATATCCACAACGAAGAAACTCTTATCACCTTTGGTAATCTTTGGCGTCACCTCTTTTATTCGTTCCGAGCCTCTGTAAAATCCAATCCTCGTATCGGATGCTTTGCTGGTGCACTTGATGATAACATAGTTCTTATCCATCCAGTCAGCAGGAACAAATGCCTGATCCTTATACCTTTCCTTTATCCGCGCCATACTTTCAGGAGACAGAATAATATCCTCAGTGTTCTTCTTATACACCGGCCTTTTCATCCTGTAATCCACCATCACTTCAATCTGCGTGTCACTGAACTGACCGTCGCCGATGGAAGAGCTTTGAATGGATTTCTCCGCTTCTTTGAAATCACGTCCTATGGCATCCATGTCATATATACCCGATACTCCCACATGGGCAAAGGAATTATAGGTTTTTGTCACGACCCCGACCTTGTTGGTGCTGACATAATCACCCAAATTCGTTCCATCATAGCTGATCGTCTTTATCTGGCCAGGATAATTGGGATCTGCAATAAAGATCGTGTCTCCGGTAATCCTGTACACCAGCACGGCATGTCCATATTTCAGTTCCGGTTCTCCCGAAACGACCGTCCTCTGTCTGATGGACATCATCTGAGGTTCATCAGAGATAAGCATCGGCAAAGAAAACGAACAGTAGATATCATCATCATTAAAGACTTTTCTGTAATGGATCTGATTATAGATCGCCCGGTAATATGCGCTTCTGAAATTCGCTTTGGTTTGAGTCACTGAAGCAAGGCGATAGCCAAGGGAATCATCCAGCCCCAGTCTTGGTGTTTTCATCGTGAGCCTGTTGTTGTCGAACTTATCCCTTAGGGATAGACCCAGGACCTTTTTCTTATAGACGTAATAATAGATCATCGTGGCCGTCTGCCCGCTGCAATGGCCGTTGGGAGCAATCTGCGAACCGTAATTTGGGAATGCCCAGTCATCCACACCGGGAATGAATCCCGAATTGATATCCACACCCTCAAGATCAGCCCTGTCGGCCTTCACGACAAGCAGATCACTAAAGTGAACGGTTTGGGCGATGACAACGGTTTCATCCTGATAGATGAAGGGGACCGCCTCAAGCGTATCGTCGTCCCTGTAATAGAAGAACATTGCAAACTCATCCTCATCGATATCGATCGGCATGGAAATCACCATAGTCTCCTGACCGATCCGTTCATCATTGTCGATGATGATCAGTGGCGATATCACCTCAACGTCCACTCCAAAATCATAATCTGTGATTTCCCTGGTACTGATCTGAAAATCACAGTCCTTGTCAAAAGTGTTCTCCGTCACCTCAATGGTGAAGCCAGCAATACCCGAATCCTTATCCTCGACAATGATACTCCCACCACTTTCCGGGACAGTCGCAGACAGGACATCCTTACTCTTTTCCATTGTTATTGCAGGTTCACTTCTAAGTCGTGTGTATGCATACACTCCGACAATCGATTCAATGAGGACAACAATATAGATGATGATACCCAGTACAATGATTGCAGTAATCCTAAGCAGTCCCATGATGACACGAAATGCCTTGCTATTCATCAGACTCACCCTCTTCTTCAGGGATTCGTTCCTCGATTGCTTCCATATCCGCATTCATCATATCCAGCGGGGAGGCTACGTTGATCTCATTCTCTGTAATGATCGTCGCTTCTGAAAAGTCTACTTCTTCACTGCTTCCATAGAACATAGGCAATATAAAGACATAAGACAAACCTACAACCATCAATATGATGGCCATAGCAACACCCAGCTTCATGGCAAGCTTCTTTACACTCAACTTATCATTCTTCATGAAGGAACCTCCTTATGAATCTCAGCTTTATCGCATCCTGCCAAGCCGAACGATTGCATCAAACTGTTCACCGAGTTGGATTGCAACCTGCTCTTTTGTATAACCGATCGCCTGAAGTGCCCTTTCCACCTGAACCGGAGCGACATTATCAGCATGACGCATGATATCAATGGCCTGTTTAAGTTTAGGATCTGGAGTGGCACCGAACTG
>LQAG01000063.1_pt1 | contig 54583 bp, 81 predicted proteins | sample 1535801 | NCBI WGS metagenome assembly LQAG01 (sample SAMN04331584, study PRJNA305678) | bioreactor metagenome | isolation source: bioreactor_3 inoculated with Wadden Sea sediment 1st replicate of a... | place: Germany:Bremen
GACCATCGGCCGCGCAATTTTATAATCCCTACCTGCGCGAATCGCTTGAGAAATATAGTGCTTGGCTTTGTTTACCGCGTCTTCAAGCGTTTTCCCCTGGGCCAGAAAAGAGGCGATGGCCGAAGACAGGGTACAGCCGGTGCCATGAGTATTGGCAGTCCTGACTCTTTCCCCTTCCAGCCAGAGGGGTTGCCGGTCTTTTATCAACAGGCAGTCCGGGCTGTCGTGACCTTTCAGGTGGCCCCCTTTGATCAGGACTGCTTGCGGGCCGAATTTGAGCAATTCCCGGGCCGCTTGGAGCAGGCTGTCGCGATCCTTAATGGCGAGTCCGGTCAACACTTCTGCTTCCGGGATGTTTGGCGTAATGATTCGGGCACAGGGAAGAAGTTTTCTTCTCAACGCGTCAATGGCATTATCCTGCAGCAGTTTATCTCCGCTGGTGGCCACCATCACTGGATCGAGAACGATGTTGGTACTGCCGCAGTTCTGTAGCTGGCTGGTGACAACGGCAATAACCCCTGGAGTACTGAGCATCCCTATCTTTACAGCGTCGACTCCGATATCGTCAACAACGGCATGAATCTGGGCAGCGACGATGTCATCTGGAATCGTATGGATTGCATTGACTCCGCAGGTGTTTTGAGCCGTGATAGCGGTAATCGCAGACATTCCGAAGCAGCCCAGAGCTGAGAATGTTTTCAGGTCGCTTGAATTCCGGCTCCGCCGCCTGAATCTGAGCCGGCGATTGTTAGGACTCGGCGATAGTGTTTCATGATGCTATAAATTCCTTTTGTGAGATACTATACCATAATTGAGGTTGGCTGCGGCTGTTTGAGGATCTTTTGCTGAACAGATGGCAGAAACGACGGCCAGACCATCAGCTCCAGCGTTGATAACGTCGATCGCGTTGTCCTGGTTGATGCCGCCTATGGCGATGAGGCGGTGACGGGATTCGGTTCTGATCCGGCGCACGCCGGCCAGCCCCAATGGTGGGGCAATATCGGCTTTGGTCGTCGTTGAGAAGACTGGGCTGAGACCCAGGTAATCGACATCCAGGTGTTGTGCTGCGGCAGCCTGCTCCGGCGTTTCGACCGAAAGGCCGATCAGGGCGTCAGGGCCCATTAACTCTCTGGCCATGGTGTAAGGCATGTCGCTCTGACCGATATGGACACCGTCGGCTCCAACAGCCAGGGCGACATCGATCCGGTCGTTGATGATCAGGGGGATGTTAAGTTTGTTCAGTTCGGCACAAACAGCGCGGCCGAGTTCGACAAAATCACGTGTCGAACAATCTTTTTCACGCAGTTGGACGACCGAAACTCCGCCGGCTGTCGCTGCTCTGACGATATCGATCAATGAACGGCCCAAGGTCAGATTGCGATCCGTGACAAGGTGGAGATGCATCTTATTCCCCCTGAGAAGTTCTTCAACCTGTTGTTTATTGAGCCGATAAAGACTGTCGATAAAATTCATCTGCAGTGAACCCGGCCCATTCGATTCGGCCGCAGCAGCTCACCGCAGATGCCCATGACCGCCATGGTCGAGATGGCAGCCTGGAAGGATCACTCTGAACACCGGCAAAGGCACCGGCAAGAGCCGTCGCAGTACAACCGAGTCCGGTGACCTTGGTCATTAATTCGTCGCCATTGCGAATCAAGGCGCATCGCTTGCCGTCGGTGATCAGATCCGTTGCCCCGCTGACGACGACAACGCAGGACTGTTCCCGGGCCAGTTGCTCTGCTGCCTGTTGCGGACTTTGATCGGTTCTGCTGTCGACCCCTTTGGTCCGTACCGTCGCATCAGTAAGGGCCATGATCTCAGAGGCATTGCCGCGGATGATTGTCGGTGCCGCTGCGGTCAGCAGCTCATGACAGGTTCGGGTCCGGTATGTTGTGGCTCCTGCACCGACCGGGTCAAAGATCGTCGGAACCCCTGCAGCAGCGGCAATTTCCATGGCTGTCCCCATGACTAACGTCCAGTCACGGTTTAGTGTGCCGATATTGATAACCAGGGCCGAGGAGATCTTGATCATTTCTTCAATCTCTTCCGGAGCGTGAGCCATAACGGGCGATGCTCCGAGTGCGAGCAGGGCATTGGCGGTATTGTTCATGACAACAAAGTTGGTGATATTGTGGACCAGGGGCGCTTGGGATCGCAGTGCGACAATATCGTCCCATATTGGTTTGGGATCTATTTTAGCGTTCATTTTTTGACTCCACAGATAGCGACATAGTCGCCACGGTCATAGCCTTCGATCGGAAGCTCAAATTCATCGTCCGAATAAACCGGATGGCGGGTCAGGGTCTGGGCGAATTGGAAATCGATAAATCCCGCCTGCTTGAGCAGTTCGATTTTTCAGGGTCGAACGCCAACGACTTTCCAGAACAAAGTCGATTGGATAGGCACAGGGCGGTTTTGCACCGACAAAGTAGTGGCTATCCCAGGATCCGATCTCTTTAGCCAGATTGTAGAGCAGGGCGTAACTGCTCTCTTTGGGGACGTCAAGGACTACGATTTTGCCGCCCTGTTTCAGCGCACCAAAGGCTTTATCGAAAGCGACATCCAGCTGGTCGATGTAGCTGGGGGTGCCGTTAAAGATGATCGTGTCGTAATCCTCTTCACCGTAATGGCTCTCTTCAGCCGTCCCCAGATGGACTTCCAGCCCTCGTTGTCTGGCGATCTGGGCCATTCCCTCAGCCGGTTCGATTCCGTGAGTCACGGTGATTCCGTAATCCTGTTTGAGAATCGTCTCGAACAGGGCCGTACCGCAACCGATGGAGAGAGAACGTCCTGGCTCTTCAAGAAAATGTGCCAACAGGGCGACTTCAGATTTAAGAACGTTTTTGTTATTGAGAAACCATTTATCGTATTCATTGGCAAATGCATCAAAAGCACTGTCTTTCATTCTTTCCTCCACAGCAAAATGCTTCATTGAATATAAGATGTGTCCCGATTTGTCCATAGAGATCGAGCGCTCTTATAAATGTTTTACCTCAGGTCGACCCGAAGATGCGAGAGGTGTCGTTGCTGGGACTTTAAATAAAATCATATTTGTCCTAGACAAAATTATAACAAGCTGATATTTTGTAATTATTGGAGGTGGTAATGGTCTTTAAAGAAGTTGGGAATATTGTTCTTCAATTTCTGTTTATCATGTCGATTTGGGTTGTCGGGTGCTCTCCTGCCTCTGTGGAGCAATACGCAGATAATGTTCCCCGGTTAGCCCTTTTTGATTTTTCAACGGGTCGGTTCGTGGCTGGGGAATTGTTCAGGACCGCAGCGGCAAGTTGCTGCGTCAGTTTGTGGTTGATATTGATGGGCAGATCAATACGCAAGGACAACTTGTTCTGACCGAAGACTTTGTCTGGAGTGATGGTGAACTCAGTCGCAGGGTCTGGACCATCGATCGTCAAGAACCTTTGTCTACACAGGCAGGGCCGGAGACGTGATTGGTGTGGCACAGGGGAGGGCGGCTGGTAATGCTCTGAATTGGGCTTACGACCTTGAGCTTGAGGTTGATGGCTCAGGGTGGAAGTTCGGGTTCGACGACTGGATGTTTTTACAGCCGGACAATGTTCTGATCAACCGGGCAACGATGAAAAAGTTTGGGTTCCGTCTCGCTGATATAACGATTGCCTTCATAAAGAGCGTGGATTGAGAGGAGATTTGTGATGAAAGGGTCACTGTGATTGTGGTGGTATTTTGTCTGTCGGCCTCTCAAGTGCAGCCGCTAATTTGAATGGTCTCGATCTGTATGGCCAGGGTGAAGTCCGCTATCTGGGCTTTATCAAAGTTTACGACGCCTCACTTTATGCTCCTGTATCGGTCAGGCCCAGAGATATTCAGGCCGCTGAATCGAGTTTTTGCCTGATCCTTGATTATCGCGTCGGCTTAAGTGCGGACCAATTTGTTGAAGCAGCAGAAACGGTCCTGTCCCGTCAGCAGAGTCGCGAGCAATTGCAGAGGATGCGTCCTTACATCGATAAACTCCATACGCATTACCAGGATGTCCAGACAGGTGATCGCTATTCCTTCTGTTATGATTCTAAGGCAGAAACCACCTCATTGATCCTCAACGGCCAGCCGCTGGTCAAAGTAACCGGTTCCGAGTTTGCCGAACTCTATGCCGGAATATGGTTGGGAGAGCAGGATCCGATCGACCGCAGATTACGAGAAAACCTGCTCGGTTCCATACGTGAAAGGCAGAAGCAATGAACTCCCTAGAGCGCTTTACCGATATCTATCTGAAGCTAGACCGTGATCATATTGACCTTCTCGGTCAGATCTACAGTGACGACATAGTGTTTGTCGACCCGGCTCACAAGATCAGTGGGCTGATCGGTCTAAAAGAGTACTTTTATCAGCTTTACCAAAATGTCAGTCATATCGATTTTTGCTTTGACGATAAGATTGAGCAGGGTCGGATGGCGACGCTCACCTGGGTCATGAGGTTCAGTCATCCCGCTTAGCAAAAATCGACCGATCAGTGTGGCCGGATGCAGCTGGCTGCACTTGACACACAGGGAAGCGGTCTATCACCGCGATTATTTTGATCTTGGGGCCATGCTCTATGAGCAGTTGCCATTGCTCGGTCAGGTGGTCCGGAGGGTTAAGAGGAGACTGGGCACATGAATGTCCTTATAACGGGTGCAACCTCAGGAATCGGCCGCCAACTGGCTCTCGATTATCACAATGACGGACATACGGTCTGGGCCGTCGGGCGCTCAGAGGAGGAGCTGCAAAAGTTAGCTCAACAGGGCCTCAATACATTGCGCGTTGATCTGCTTGATCGGGGGGCGGCTCTGGCCTGTTTTTCTTCCCTGGAAACGGTCGATCTGGCGGTCATGGCCGCCGGGTCTTGTGAGTATATCGATATCCCTGATTTTGACAGCGCCCTGGTTGCCCGAGTGTTGCGGATCAACGTTGAAACCATGGCTCATAGTATCGAAGCCCTGCTTCCCGCATTACGGCGGAGTTCGAGTGCACATCTGGTCGGCGTTGGATCGTCAGCGGCCTATCTGCCGTTGCCGCGAGCTGAGGCCTATGGTGCCTCCAAAGCCGCTGTCGCCTATCTGATCAAGACCTTGAGAATTACACTCGCTGGTGAAGGGATCGCTGTGAGTCTGGTTTGTCCCGGTTTTGTCAAGACGCCCTTGACCGATCTGAACGATTTTCCGATGCCTTTCCTGGTCGATGTTAAAGAGGCCAGCAGAGCGATTCGCAAAGGTATTGCCCGTGGAAAAACAGAAATACATTTCCCCACTATCTTTACCGGAAGCATGAAGTTTCTGAGCTTTTTGCCGCAGTCGTTATGGTCTCGTCTGGCCAGGAGGATGATCAAGCAATGAAAAAGATCGCTATCATCGGAACGGGTATTGCCGGATTGACCTGCGCCTATTATCTGGCCCCTCACTATCGGGTTGAGCTGTTTGAAGCCAATGACTATGTCGGCGGCCATACCCATACCGTCGATGTCGAGTGGCAGGGGGAAACGAGTGCCATTGACACTGGATTTATTGTTTTTAACGACCGGACCTATCCTCATTTCATCCGACTGTTGACTGACCTGGGGGTGGCTTATCAGAAAACCGAAATGAGTTTCTCTGTCCGTAATGACAGTATCGGGCTGGAATACAACGGTCATAATCTCGATAGTCTGTTCTCCCAGCGCAGCAATCTGCTATCTCCCTCTTTCTGGGGATGCTGAAGGATATTGTCCGCTTCAATAGAGCTGTGAGAGACAATGACGACCGCGACGGAACTATTGGTGAGTATCTCGAGCAAAGAGTGTTCAGCCCCCTGTTCAGAGATAATTATCTGCTACCGATGATCTCCGCCATCTGGTCGATGGGGTTGGAGGATAGTCGCGATTTTCCATTACGATTTTTTGTCCGTTTTTTGAAAATCACGGCCTGCTGAATCTTATCGATCGGCCTCAATGGTATTCGATCTGCGGCGGTTCACGCTCCTACATTGCTCCTTTGACGCAACGCTTTACTGAGATGATCCACCTTGAAACGCCAGTCCGGGAGATCGCTTCAGGAAAAACGGTGTCCTGTTGCGAACCGATTCGGACGAAGCTGTTTTTGATGACGTGATTATCGCCTGCCATGCGGATCAGGCTCTGCAGATGCTGGAGCAGCCGACAATCGAGCAGCAACAGATTCTGGGAGCTATCTCTTTCAACGATAATGAAGTCGTTTTGCATTGCGATACGAGTCTTTTGCCGCGTCGTCAGAGGCTTGGGCCAGTTGGAATTATCGGGTCGATTCCCAGGCAAGCGCCCGCCCGACTCTGACCTACAACATGAACATTCTGCAGCAATTGCAAAAGCAATCGACCTACCTGGTAACTTTGAATGACACTGTACGTGAAGACAAGGTCATTCGGCGTTTCAATTACAGCCATCCGCAGTATTCGCAGGCGGCCGTTGCAGCCCAGTCCCGCTGGGAGGAAATATCGGGAGTGGATCATATCCACTACTGTGGGGCATATTGGTTCAACGGTTTTCACGAAGATGGTGTTCGCAGTGCCCTCAAGGTTTGTCGATCATTGGACGTGTCACCATGAAGAGTGCTTTTTATAGCGGCGAAGTCGCTCACAGACGCTATCTGCCCAGGTCCCATTCTTTTAGCTATCCGTTTTTTATGTGGTTGCTGAATCTGGACCAGATCGACCAGATCCCTGATTTAGGCCTGTGGTTTTCTGTCCGTCGTATTGCTTTGAGTCGGTTCAGACGTTCCGATTACCTTGGTGTTGCTGATGAGCCGCTGCATCTGAGCGTTAAACAGAAAATGCAAGAACTGACCGGTAAGATGGTCACTGGTCAGGTTTACGGGTTGTTGAATCTGCGCACTTTTGGACTTTATTTCAGTCCGGTCAACTTTTATTTCGGCTATGATCACGGCGGAAACTGTACCCATTTATTAGCCGAGGTCTCCAATACCCCCTGGAATGAGCGTCATTACTATGCTCATGACTTGACTCTGGAGGAGCGTCCCTTAAAGAATCGCAAGGATTTCCACGTCTCCCCCTTCAACCCAATGGATCAGGCCTATCGATGGTACGTCGATCCCCCGACCGACAGGGCTCGGGTGAAAATAGAGGTTCATGATCAGCGCGGCCATATTTTTGACGCCGAAGTTGTACTGGCAAGACAGCCTTTGTCCTTAGCAACGATCAGGCGCCCTCTCATCAAAAGACCTGCGATGACTGTTTTAATCATGGTCGGAATTTACTGGCAGGCGCTTAAACTGTTTTTGAAACGGATCCCTTATGTTCCCTACAGAAAGGAGACCCTATGAATGCAATCATCTCTCCTCAGCAGATTCCTTTGATGACAGCGAAAACCAGATTTCTGCACTCCTGGTCCCGTTCTGTTGTTCTGCGTTTGCTGATCGGTCTTAAATATGGTCGTCTGATTGTCAGGGAAGGTCGCCATACCATGGTGTTTGGTCTCGATGACAGCCTGACGGCAACGATTCAGGTTAATGATCCGTCCTTTTATGCCCGGCTTTTGAGCGCGGGATCGATCGGTGCCGGCGAGGCTTATATCGATGGTTTGTGGGATGCCGATGACCTGACCGCAGTGGTCCGGATTCTGGTTGTTAACCAGGAGGTCTTAAGCCAGCTCGAACAGAAAGTCTCCTGGTTGCTGACGCCGATCAATCGTCTGCGTCATCTGTTCAACGGTAACAGCAGGAGCGGTTCGAAAAAGAATATCCTCGCTCACTATGACCTGGGGAATGACATGTATCGCAGCTTTCTCGATCCGACCATGATGTATTCGGCGGCGGTTTATCCCGATGAGAGCAGTTCTCTGGAGGATGCCTCGCGTTATAAACTTGATCTGATCTGCCGCCGATTGAATTTGCAGTCCCGTGATCGGGTTATCGAAATCGGCAGTGGTTGGGGAGGTTTGCCATCCATGCGGCACTGCACTACGGCTGCCACGTGACCACAACCACAATTTCCGACGCCCCAGTATGCAGAAGCTCAAAAGCGGGTCGAGGCGTTGAACCTTGGTGACCGGATAACCTTGCTGAAAAAAGATTACCGTGATCTGGAGGGGCGTTTCGACAAGCTTGTCAGCATCGAGATGATCGAAGCGGTCGGTCACCGCTTCTTGCCCGGTTTTATCGCCACCTGTTCACGCCTGCTCAAGGAGGATGGTGCGATGTTGATACAGGCGATCACCATCAAGGAGCAGCTTTATCGCAGTTACCTCAACGGTGTCGATTTTATCCAGCGCCATGTCTTCCCCGGTGGCTGCCTGCTTTCAAACCAGCGGTTGGTGTCATTGCTCGGAGACAACAGCGATATGGTGGTCAGGAGTATTGACGATTATGGCTTTGATTACGCCAGGACGCTGAAGGATTGGCGCAGTCGTTTTTTGAGCGCATCCCGGTATTTACAGGAGCTTGGTTATGACGAGCGCTTCGAGCGTTTGTGGGATTTTTACTTCAGTTATTGTGAGGGAGGATTTCTTGAGCGATCGATCAGCGTTGTTCAGTTGACGGCAACGAAGCCCCGCAACCGTGATCATCTGGTTGTCTTATGAAGCTGTTGCTGAATGCCGTTCTCTATCAGACCATCTGGTTTATCGCTATCCTCGGTGGGACCCGCTATCTCTGGTGCGGGTTGATTCTGTTGGGAGTGCATTTTAGCTTGAGTTCGAAGCGTAAAGCCGATGCTCTTTTGATGCTCAGCGTCCTGATGATCGGGCTGATGGTTGACGGGGTGTTGAAATACAGCGGTTTTTTCAGTTTCAGTCGCGATCAATTTCCCCTGCCGCTGTGGTTGATGTTGATCTGGGTGGCATTTGCGACATTTACCACATCACAGCTTGAGTTGGCTTAAAGGCCGCTTTGTGCTCAGTGCCTTCTTGGGGGCTGTGGGAGGGCCTCTCGCTTATTGGGCCGGAGTCCGTCTGGGAGCGGCCAGCTTCGGTTTTTCATTGCCATTTTCATTATTGGTGCTGGGAATGGTCTGGGCTTTCGTCTTGCCTATAAGTATGAAATTGGCGCAACTGACCGATTTAAATCCGGTTCGTAAGGGATCATCTGAGGGCGACCGCCTTATCCAGGGGCCAAGCGATGATTATTAAGGGGCGCATGATAGACCCCTCTGAATGATGACAGGAGACAACATGGCAAGTACGACTGTAAAAGAGCAGCTTTTAATCGACGATCGCAGCACTCTGACTCCCGCGACAAATATCGGCAGTGGTTGGCGTTTGGTCTCTGATCAAGTGATGGGCGGGGTTTCGGCAGGAACTCTCAAGTTCACCCGTCATCTGGAGCGAAGCTGCCTGCGCCTGGAAGGGCGTGTGTCGACAGAAAACAATGGTGGCTTTCTCCAGCTTGCGCTCAGTTTAAACGATGATGCTCCCTTTGATGTTTCAGCATATACGGCGGTTCAACTGACGGTCTCCGGAAATGGTGAACGCTACAATGTCCATCTGCGCACGACAGATCTGCACATGCCCTGGCAGTCTTTTCGGGCTGAATTTGAAACCTCTCCTGATTGGCAAACGCAGACGATTCCGTTTTCAGCCTTTCAGGCTTATCGAACCGATTGTGCCTTTCATCCCGAACATCTGAAGCGGATCGGGCTGGTTGCCATCGGCAAGGATTTTGACTGTGATCTTTTACTGGCTGATATCCGCTTGATCGCATGACTCCCTCTCCGCAGCGTGTCTAATGATCTGGAAAGAGATCGATCTGAGGTTCTGCGGCATAGCGCTGTAGATAGTCTTTTACAGCAACTTTACGTGCTGTATTTTGAGATGTCATGTAGCGGATTTTACCGAAAATCGGCCGTTCGGGGCCCCAGGCCCGGTCAAAGCGACCGAGACACCAGCCGATTCCGCTATAGCTGTTGGGATCACGTCCGTCGAGCGCATAGCTGTCGTTCAGTTTGATCATGATCTCCATGGCTCGCTGTGGGGTGGGACTCCATTCCAGGATTTTTTTCCCCCAAAGCATACGCAGGTAACCATGGATTCTCCCTTCACGCAGAAGTTGCCTCTGGGCCGCATTCCAGAGCGGATCGTGAGTTTCTGCCCGTTGAAATTGGTCGTAATGGTAACAGTAAGGGCGTTCGTCGTGGCTGTGGTGTTGCAAGCTCTCTCTGGCCCATATCGGCAGGCTGTTATATTCGGCAAAGTCGTCCCGCTGGGCGGAAAAACCAAAACCAAGTTCGCGCCAGGTGACCAACTCATCGAGGAAATTCTCAGCCGCTTCAGACATCCCCCACCAGCCGTGGCGTTTGCCGCTTGGCTTAAGGTTTAAACGGCGGCTGCTCCACTGTTCACGGGTGGTCAGTTGAGAAAAAATCTGGTGGGTGGAGATATGACCAAAGTGGAGATAGGCTGACAGTCGGCTGGTACAGTCATGATCCGGAATGTTGCGATGTTCCGAATAGCGGTCAAGAGTCCGGGTGAGAAAATTATCCAGCTGCCGCTCCGCCTGTCGACTGCCGCCGACCTGAGTGGCAGGCTCAACCCGGTGATCGATCGGCAGGGACTTTAAACCACGATCACCCAGAAGAGCATTCAGATCGGCAACAGGCCAGGTGCGCAGGATCTCTCTGTCCAGAGATATCGGGGGAGAGAGCGGTGCGCAAGGGGATTTGCGTGTGGCAGATCATCGATAAAGGCTGGCAGCGCTTTGTGCAGAAAACGCCTGAAGGCGTAGGCGGTTGGATATTCTTTTTCGACCAGTTGCAGCGGGAGGAGTCCATTTCCGTCAATGGCTTGCAGACTGATTGTAAGTTTCTTGGCTGCATTGGCAATCATGCGTGCCGTAAAGGTTGTGGGCATGTCATCAGTAATAACTGCGCAGGCCTTATTCGCCAGAGCCTGAAGAAGTCCACGCCCTTGCCCCGGAGAGGTCTCGACCCAGGGGTAATAGGTTGCGCAGCTGCTGTTGAGAAGGTCATGGTTGTCGCGCATTCCCTCAAGGATGAAGCGATGGAAACGGTCGCAGGCGTAAGGGTAGTCACAGCGCAGAGGTTCAAAAATAAGCAGGCCGACATTCATTTTTCGGCAAGGTGAACGGCGTGTTGAAGGGCGAAGTTCCAGCCGCTTCTCCGTGACGCAATCATCCAGTAAAGGATGTAGTCACCTTCTGCCCGCTGTGGCTCCTGGTTGGCGCGGCGGATTCTGGTCGGGTTGACGGAAGCTGTCATTGAGTATCACCGTTCGATTTTTTTAGTTCGTCCAATAGTTTATTGTTGTCGGGAACTCCTTGGCCGACAAAGCGGATTATCCCTTGCCGGTCGACCAGATAGGTTGTCCTGCCACCGCCATAGGCACGTCTGATTTTTTTGTCCCGGTCGCTGATAAGGGGAAAAGTGATGGTGTGACGTCGGGCAAAATCACGGTGTGTATCAATGCTGTCGCCACTGATGCCCAGGACCTGGGCATTGAGCTTTTCAAATTGATCAAGATCGGCTTGAAAAGCTTGAAGCTCTCCTCTTCAGACCGGGGTGAAATCGGCGTAATAGAATGCCAGGATAACATTCTTTTCAGGCAGAATCCGGGCCAGTTCTACCTGACCAAGATGGGATTCCGCATGAAACAACGGAGCTTTTTGTCCGACCTCCAAAGCATGGGCAGTGAAAGAGCTCAGCAGGATCGATGCTGCCGTTAATATGCCCTGTGCAGTTTTTTTCATTTGTTCCTCCGCTGCAATATTTTGTCTGATGGTGTTGAACTTATCACTATAATATACTATTGTTTTGTCTAAGACAAATATCTAACGCACTATTTAATTTAGGGTTCTATTATGCATACTTTAGAGCAGGAAATCAGTCTGGATGTTCCCGCAGGTCAATTGTGGGATTTTATCGCTACGCCGATGAACCTGAATCAGCTGACGCCTCCCGAGCTTGACTTCAGCATTGCTTCAGAGGTTCCGGAAAAAATGTATAACGGACTGACCATTTTCTACGACATCAGGATTCCTGTTTTTGGCCGTCGCCGTTGGCTGACGGAAATCAAGCATATTCGTGAAGGTATTTCGTTTGTCGATGAACAGCGGGTCGGTCCGTACCGACATTGGTATCATTATCACCAGGTTGACTCGCTGGGAGAAGGGCGCAGCCGCATGCTCGATCGTATTCATTACCAGCTGCCGGGAGAACCCTTCAGTTGGCCGATCCATGTCTTCCTGGTCAGAAAAATGCTGGAGCGAATATTCATCTATCGGTCCGTTCGGTTGAAGGAGCTGTTTTCATGAAAACGATCTATTGCGTTTTTTTGATCGTGGCAATTTTAAATAAGATGAAGGCGGGCCGGATATTATGTTGACGATTCAGCAATTGAGCCATGAAGTGAATATCGGGGTTGATACTCTGCGGGTCTGGGAGCGGCGCTACGGTTTTCCCTGTCCTGTTCGCGACAGCAGGGGGCACAGGCGCTATCCGACCAGTCAGCTTGAAGAACTGCGAATTGTCCGCCGCCTTCAGACTTTAGGCTATCGGCCCAGTAAAATTTTCAAGCTCAATCGGAGAGAGCGTCATGCGATCCTCGATCAATGTCACGAAATCACGAGCCCTGAATTGAAACATTATCAGGAATTGATCAAACAGGGGGCCGTCGGAGAGGTGGAAAATCATTTGAGGCTGTATCTGAAGCGCCACGATCTAAAGACATTGGTTTTCAAGCGCGTCGTACCGATAGTCCAGATCCTTGACCGGCTGTGGAGTGATGGTTCTCTGACTATTGCCAGAGAACATCTGATCTCGGATATGCTGGCAGAACTTCTCAAAGAACAGCTTCTCTTGCCTGACCAGAAAACGACAAAAGGGAAAATCGTTTTCTGACCCTCTGCGGCGAACGACACAAACTTGGTTTGCTGATGTCGGCGGTTCTTTTTCGCTGTGCCGGTGCGGATTGTCTTGTCATTCAGGAAGAGCTGCCGCTGACAGAAGTTCCTCAACTGGCTCTTGATATCGACAGCAACGCAGTCGCTCTATCGTTCAGCGGCCACTATTCTCCCCGCCAAGCGAAGAGAGATCTTGCTATATTGCGCGGAAATCTTGCCCCCGACATTGTCCTCATTGCAGGCGGTGAAGCTGTCAGTGGGCCGTTTCATCTTCCCGGTTTAATCGTCTGCCCTGATCTCAGGCAGATCCCTGCTATACTTGAAAAAATTGAACGAAAGGGAGCGTGATGGAGAGCAAAATCAGGTTAGGAGTCAGCGCCTGTCTCTTGGGAGCTAAAGTTCGTTACGATGGCGGCCATCAGTTCAATCATTATCTTAATGATGTTTTGGGGGAATATGTAGAGTATGTTCCGGTCTGCCCCGAAGTTGAAGTCGGGTTGCCGACGCCCAGAGATACAATGCGTCTGGTGAAGGGGAGGGGGCGATGTGCGTCTGGTCTTTCCTCGAAGCGGCGAAGACATGACGGAACGAATGGAACTCTGGGCAAAGGAGCGTATCCGTCAGTTGGAACAGGAGCAGCTGGATGGGTTTGTTTTTAAATCTAAATCTCCCAGTAGCGGCATGGAACGGGTTAAGGTCTACGATGAAAACGGCGTGCCGAGGAACAACGGTGTTGGTGTGTTTGCCCGTGTTTTCATGGATTCGTTCCCTCTTTTGCCGGTTGAAGAGGAGGGACGTTTAAACGACCCTAAGTTGAGAGAAAATTTCATTACGGCAATCTTTACCCTGAAAAGATTTCGCGAGATGTTAAAGGGGCACAGAGGGCTTCACAACATCATTGATTTTCACACCCGCCACAAGTTGCTGTTGTTTGCTCATCATGAAAAAAACTATCGTCGGATGGGGCGCCTGGTGGCGACGGCAAAGGAACTCGATTTTGATGAATTTGTCTACCACTATCGGTCGCTTCTACTTGAAACTTTTAAAATATAAAACAACCGTCAGGAAGCATATCAATGTCCTGCACCATATTCTGGGTTATTTCAAGCGCGATTTGAGTGCTGACGAGAAGCAGGAAGCCTTGGAGTTGATCGAGCACTATCGTGACGGGCTGGTTCCCTGATCGTTCCGCTCACCTTACTGAACCACTTTGTCCGGAAGTACGATCAAACGTACCTCAGTCAACAGGTTTATCTGACTCCTCATCCGAAGGAGTTGAAGCTTCTTAACCATGTCTAATTTTCAATGCCACTGGTATCGTCAGGCAGGTGTTTATGAGTGATGAAAGGCCAATAGCGTGTTTGTCGCTGGTGCGACCGGGTATATCGGCGGGCGCTTGACACCACGACTCCTTGATGCCGGATACCGGGTGACCGTCCTGGCCCGGGCGCCTGAAAAGTTGAAGACGCGCGCCTGGGCCGGTCACAGGAACCTGACAATCGTGCAGGTGATGTCCTCGACAGGTCTTCCCTCGTCTCTGCTCTTAAAGGGTGTGATGCGGCTTATTATCTGGTCCATTCCATGAATCCCGAGGTGTCTGATTTTTCCCGCACAGATCGTGTCGCTGCAGAGAACATGGCAAAGGCGGCCGAACAGGCACAGCTGCAACAGATCATCTATCTTGGCGGTCTGGGTGAAAAGAGCGAAAAACTCAGTCATCATCTGCGTTCCCGAACTGAAGTTGATTCCATTTTACGACGTGGACATGTTCCTGTGACCACCTTGCGCGCGGCGATGATTATCGGCTCAGGCAGTGCTTCTTTCGAAATCCTCCGCTACCTGGTCGAGCGACTCCCGATCATGGTCACTCCGCGCTGGATAGACACTCAATGTCAGCCGATCGGGGTGCGCAATGTCCTGACCTATCTGATCGGTTGTCTCCATTGCTCCGAAGCGTTGGGACGCACCTTTGACATCGGTCAGGAGCAGGTCACAAATTATCGTCAGCTCATGGAAATCTATGCTGAAGAAGCGTCACTGCCTAAGCGCTTGATCATCCCTGTTCCGGTGCTGACACCTCGTTTAAGTTCATATTGGATTCATCTGGTGACCCCTGTTCCCGCTTCGATTGCCCGTCCCTTGGCAGAAGGCTTGTCAAATCCGGTGGTGTGTCAGGAGGACAGGATTCGTAAGATTGTTCCACAGGAACTGTTCGATGCCCGTATGGCCATCAGATTGGCTTTGGATCGGATGAAACAGCATCAGGTTGAAACCTCCTGGACCGATTCCGGTCGAATTCCACCTGCGGAATGGAGTCTTGACAGTGACCCGCGCTGGGCTGGCGGCAGTTATTTTGATGACTCTCGCCGGATCGTTATCGATGCCGGTGCGGCTGAGGTCTGGCCGGCTCTGCAATCGATCGGTGGGGCTTCCGGTTATTATTACGCAGACTGGTTGTGGCAGATCAGAGGATGGATCGATCGGCTGCTCGGCGGTGTCGGCCTGTGCCGTGGTCGGCGCAGCAGAGAGGATCTGTTTCCGGGTGACGCTCTTGATTTCTGGCGTGTCGTTGCGGTTGAGAAGCCGGCTCTTCTGGCTTTGTCAGGCAGAGATGAAATTGCCGGGACAAGCGGTCCTGTTTTTAAATTAAAGACCTTGGTAACGGTCAAACAGAGCTCAGGCAGATCGCCCGTTTTTACCACGAGGACTGACCGGGCTGCTCTATTGGTATGGCGTTGCCCCGTTCCACTATTTTGTTTTAACGGGATGCTCAATGGTATCGCCCGAGCAGTCAACAAAGCCGTTCTGCTCGGGCCGGAAAAAATAACTAAAAAGCTGAAGGCAGGAACCTGATAGCGAGCAGATCTATTCGATAATCAGGTTGGGAAGTTCATCCGTATCATCATGCTTGCGGGGAAATGTTCCTGCAGAAGTTCACCGCAACGTTCGACCGCTTGACAGATTGCTGTCGCTGAGCGTTTGTTTTTAAACCATCAACGATGACGGCGACAATTTCATCCCAGGTGTTCGGAGGGACCTTGGCGTTGATGCCGCTGTCGGCCAGAATTTGAACCCGATGCTCAAAAGTGAGATCAGAATCAGAATTCCTGTTCTGTCCCGGGTTTCATGCAACCCCTGTTCAACAAAGCTGACGACTGCTTTTCTTTGACTTCAGTGGTCAACTCATCGGGATGAATCAACTTACGCTTCAGGGAGGGAAAGCGACTGATGGTGAAGTAGTAGACCAGATAGCTGACAATATATGCTGGTAGAAACCACCAGATCGATTCCTTGCCGAAGAGCCAGCTGATCAGTAGGCCGGTCGCCAGGGCGAGGGTCCCGGCGCCGATCAATTCGGCCCGTGGGTATTCGTAGGAACGGTCAACGACCATCGGCACAATTTCACCGCTGGTCCGGCTTTCAGCCAGTTTGACGGCCAGTTCTATATTTTCCTGCTCTTCCTGAGTGAAGAAGGTTGCTGCTTTTTCATCATAACCTCTGTTGAGTCACTGAGGCACAGGGGCATTGAGAAAGGCTTAAAGTCGTTACCTGTTTAGCTGGTAAACATAAAAGACTTTAATTATCTCTGTGGCTCAGTGTCTTTCGTGGTGAAAGAAATTCGATTACCAACCACCGGAGGCACCGCCGCCTCCGCCGCCTCCGCCGCCGCCGGAAAATCCACCCACCTCCGCCTCCAAAGCCGCCCCCACCGATAAAAGGGCCGCCCAAAAAGATGCCGCTTCGGCGTGAGCGTCGACCGCCAATCCGACCGAGCAGCGGACCGAGAAAGAAAAGCAGAAAGATCAGACCGAAAGGGCTACTCTTTTTTTTCCTGTCTGTGGTTTTTTGACTGCCCGCATATTCGCCGCGAACAGCCTCCGCCATGGCCAGAACTCCAGAGATGACACCTCCGTCAAAATCACCCTGTTTGAACTTTGGTGATATCTCGTTATCGATGATCCGTCCGGCCAGAAGATCTGTCAAGCGCCCCTCCAGACCGTACCCGACTTCGATCCGGATTTTACGATCATCCTTGGCGATCAACAATAAAGCACCATTATCTTTACCCAGTTGACCGATTTTCCAGTTTTCGAAGACTTGGAGGGAGTATTCTTCCAGCGCATTTCCATCAAGCCCTGGAATCGTCAGGACCGTGATCTGAGTCGAATCGCTGTTTTCAAACTCACGCAAGAATTGTTCGAGCTTCAATTCGACCGTCTGTGACAGCATTCCTGCTTTATCTGTGACATAGCCGGTCGATTTGGGGATATCAAGAGCCGTCGCCAGTGAGGCCAGAAACAGGATTCCGGCAAGGGCAAAGAGCAAGCGCTTCATCAGAAAGACACCTTTGGCACCGTTGCAGCGCCGGCATCAGCTTTGAACGGTTCTTACGCTCAAGGTTGAGCAGAAAGTTGTTGGTCAGGTTGTTCGGAAAGGTCCGGATCGAACTGTTGAACGTCTGAACTGCTTTGTTGTAACGCTGACGAGCGACATTAATGCGGTTTTCCGTTCCTTCGAGCTGATTTGCAGGTCGCGGAAATTCTGGCTGGCTTTCAGATTTGGATAGCGTTCGGCGACGACCAGTAAACGCGACAGGGCACCTGACAACTCGCCCTGTGCCTGCTGGAATTTCTGCAGCATGGCGGCATCGCCCAATTTGTCGGCCGATAACTGAACCTGCCCGACTTTGGCGCGGGCGTTGGTGATTTCTGTCAGTGTTTCTTTTTCGTGAGCAGCGTACGCCTTGACTGTTTCGACCAGATTGGGAATAAGATCGGCGCGGCGCTGATAGGTTGCTTCCACATCCCCCCAGGCGGCAAAAACGGCTTCTTCATTTTTTTTGAATGCTGTTGTAACCACAGCCGCTCAGGAGCAGAGTGCTGCAAAGCAAAATTAAGGCTATTCGGATATTCATCTGTTTTCTCCACATGTTGTTTGTCAAATTAATAAGCGCATATTCTATCATCAGATTTTTTAAAAGCGAGTCGATAATCAACATAATATCAACTCTCTGGAGTCTGTAATGATCTCGGCAGTTTGTCGATCTGTTCGGCTGTGTTGATGGCTTTACTGCTCCCGCTCCCAGATCTTTGAATTTGCGTGCCGAAACCATGACCCGGCTGTCGAGGGAGGCCATCCCTTTGTTATAACTGTCGACCGCTTTCTCCAGACTCTTTCCCATGACCACAAAATGCTGGTTGAGTGTCGCCAGGCGATCGTAGATTCGCGCCCTAACTGGCTTATGGCTGCAGCGTTTTCCGTCAGTTGCTCCTGCCGCCAACCGTAGGCTACGGAGCGCAGCAGAGCGATTAAGGTTGTTGGCGTCGCGAGGAGGACCTTCTGGTCGACTCCGGCTTCAATTAAACCGGGATCTTTGGCCAGAGCGGCTGAAAAAAAATTTTCTCCCGGAAGGAAAAGCACAACGAATTCAGGTGTTGGCTGAAATTGCTCCCAATAATTTTTGGCCGACAACTTCTGCAGGTGGTCGCGGATCTGGCGGGCATGATGAGTGAGATGGACTCTTCTCTGTTCATCGTCTTCCGCTTCCAGTGATTCGAGGTAGGCCTGCAGCGGAGCTTTGGAGTCGACGACTATATTTCGGCCGTTTGGTAATTTGATGATCATGTCCGGACGCAAGCGACCACTGTCCGCTGTTTCCTGCTCGACAAAATCACAATAGTTAACCATCCCGGCCATTTCCACTACCTTACGCAGCTGAATCTCGCCCCAGCGACCGCGGACTGAGGGGGTCCTCAAGGCACGGACCAGATTTCCGGTTTCCGATTGCAGCCTGGCCTGGGTGTCGAGCAGGTTCTTCAGTTGTTCATCGAGGCGGGCATAGGCTCCTGTTCGGGCGTGTTCCAGTTGTTCGATTTTACCGTCAACTTTCAATAGCGAATCCATCAACGGCTGAACAAGTTGGTTAATGGCCTGCCGGCGTGAATCCAGATCGCCTTTGGCCTGCTGTTGATAATTGTCCAGAGTCGATTTCGCCAAGTCGAGAAACTCTGATTATTGTCTGCCAGAGCTTTGGCCGATAAGGCCCGAAAGTTGTTTTCGAGCTGCTGACGATTTTCTTCGATCAGGCGGATCTTTTCCGTATGGCTACGCCGTTCTGCATCAACCTGGGCTTCTACTCTGGCCAGCTGTTGAAGTAGTTCTTCGCGCTGCCGTTGGTTCTGTTTGATCTGCCGTTCCATGCTTTTGGATGCCTGAACTTTAGCGATCAACCAACCGCAAATCAGTCCTGTCGTCAGAATTGCCGTACCCCATAGCCATATCATATTGTCTGTCGCGAGCATTCTGCTTGTCCTTGATCACTGTAGGTCCAGGAATAAACGGGATTAACGATAACAAAGCTGATGTTAATCGACAAGCATCCGTAAAGGTAGAGTAAATGTTGATAAAAATAATTGTTTATGAGAGACGTTTCGATAGACTGTAGGGAGCGACTGGTTTTGACCAATGATAAGTCCGGGGAGGAGAGTTCATGGGGCAGATTGATTTTCTCTGATGCTGGACGAAATTCGCGAAGCTGCTTTTGCTGCCGCCAGTTCAACGGATTGCATGGCCGCTCTTCAGCGGACATTAGCTGACTATCATCAGTGGGCGGAGATGCTGATTGGAACGCAGGATGCAAAAGAACGCAGCCTGATTGCCTGTCATGCCGGCTGTGATCATTGCTGCGTGGTCAATGTCTCTGTGTCTCTTGTCGAAGGAGCCATGATTGTCAATTATTTAGAGGGGCTGACTCCGGGTGACAAGGATGTTGTGGTGAAGCGACTGGATCGACTCTGGCGAAGAATCCGTGGGCTTGATGATGAGGAGCGGTTAGCGTTGCGCAGCAGTTGCGCCTTTCTGGATGACAATGGCTGGTGTTGTATCTATCCGGTCCGCCCCTTTACTGTCGCAGTGTCAGCTCGACCGACCCGGAAGATTGTAAAAAGGCCGTATGTTGCAAATTGCGTGGAGAATTTCAGTCAATATTGATGTATCGCTACCAACAGCAACTGTATGAAACGATTTATCAGGCGTTTTCAGAAGGGCTCGAACATGCCCATCTTGATGGCCGTAGCTTTCAGCTGACTGCGATCACTCGCTATCTGTTGACTCATCCAGAAAAACAACCTTATTGCTAAGGCAAAAAAAATCTCCTGGCAAGATCTATACAGCTGATCAGGTCATAGACTGTTCTCTTTGTATCAAGCTTCAGTTCGTGTTCGATCTCTTACCCCCTTCTCTAAATGTTACCAAAATGGTTATTAATGCCCGCATTTTTGTTCTTTGATGAATAATTCTTGACTGAAATGCTATGGAACTGTAATTTGACAACAGTTATCAAAATCAATTTCAGTGGAGTTTGAATCAATGTACAAAATCAGTATTTTCGTAATGACCTGTCTGCTTGCAACAATAACTCTTTTGGCCGGACCTGTGGTCGCAAGTGATGAATTGATTGTTTATTCAGCACGTAAAGAGCATCTGATCAAGCCCTTGTTTGACGCTTATACAAAGAAAACCGGGACGAAGATTACTTATGTAACCGATAAAGCCGGACCTCTGTTGCAGCGATTGCAGGCAGAGGGTAGGAATACCCGGGCCGATCTGCTGTTGACTGTTGATGCGGGTAATCTGTGGCACGCTGCAAAGCAGGGTGTATTGCAGGCAGTCGACTCTCAGGTGCTGGAGTCCAACGTCCCCGTATCTCTGAAAGATCCGGCTAACCGTTGGTTCGGCTTGTCTTTGCGGGCCAGGACAATTGTTTACAGCACAGAGCGGGTCAAGAGTTCGGAATTGACCAGCTATGAAGACTTGGGAGCGGAGAATTGGAAAGATCGTCTGCTGCTGAGAACGTCAAAGAAGGTCTACAACCAATCTCTGGTTGCGATGTTGATTGCTGAGCACGGAGAAGAAAAAGCAGAACAGATTGTTCGCTCCTGGGTCGGCAATCTGGCTGCGCCTCCGTTTTCAAATGATACCAAGGTCATGCAGGCCATTCTTGCGGGGCAAGGGGACGTCGGGGTCGTTAACACCTATTACTTCGGTCGCTTGTTGAAAAAAAATCCTGACCTCAAGTTGGCCCTGTACTGGCCAAACCAAAACAGTACCGGAGTCCATGTTAACGTATCGGGTGGTGGAGTCACCAAATATGCCAAAAATCCCTCAGGGGCAGTCAAGCTTCTGGAATGGCTTTCTTCCGTCGAGGCACAGAATCTCTTTGCTGATGCCAATATGGAATACCCGGTGAATCCAAATGTTGAAGCACATGAATTTGTACAGAGCTGGGGTGAATTCAAACCGAGCGGATTGAACCTGTCGAAAGCGGGAGAGCTGCAGTCTGCGGCCATCAAGTTGATGGACCGGGCCGGTTACCGCTAGTTTGTTGCTCCTTTCGGATGGATAACAGAATGCTTCATGGCGCTGGAGCCTCTTTGCGGGGCTTCAGACGTTCTGTCAAAGCACCATCAGGTTGGCAGTGGTCGGTTTTTGTCGTCGCTCTGTTGGTGATGGTTCCGCTTTCGGTGCTGTTGCTGGCCTGGTTGGACCCCGCCTGGGAGATCTGGCGTCATTTAAGCCAGACACTGCTCGTCCAATTGCTGGCCAACACGTTTAAGCTGGTTGTTGGTGTTTCTGTTGGCACGTTGGTTCTGGGGGTCAGTCTCGCCTGGTTGACAGGTGCCTGCGATTTCCCGGGGCGGAAGTTTTTTTTCATGGTTGTTGTTGCTTCCGTTGGCGATGCCGACCTATGTCCTTGCGTTTGTCTTTCTTGGTTTGTTCGATTTTTCCGGCCCGATTCAGACTCAGCTGCGATCCCTGTTCGGGCGGGGTGTCTGGTTCCCGGATGTGCGCTCGGCTGCAGGGGTCGTGTTGGTGATGTCACTGGCTCTTTATCCCTATGTCTATCTGCTGACTCGCAATGCGTTCAGAACCCAGGGGAAGAGGGCATTGGAAGCCGCTGAGAGTCTTGGTTGTGACAGGTGGAGCGGTTTTTTCCGCGTTGTCTTGCCGATGTCCCGTCCTTGGATCGCAGGTGGGGCGACGTTGGTTCTTATGGAAGCCCTGGCAGATTTCGGTGCGGTCTCAATCTTTAATTACGACACCTTTACGACCGCTATCTACAAAGCCTGGTTCGGTTTTTTCTCTCTGGCCGCAGCGGCACAGTTGTCGACACTTCTGGTGGTGCTGGTTTTGCTCTTTCTTGTTATCGAGCAGCGGATGCGCAAACGGATGCGTTACACACAAGGTCGACCGGCTCCTCAAGCGGACCGAATCAGGTTGAGAGGAAGCTGTCGGTGGCTGGCGACATTTTACTGCCTGTCCGTCCTTATGTTCGCATTCTTTTTGCCGGTTTTACAGCTGATCAGTTGGGCATTGAGTTCCTTCGGCGACGAGTTCGATAGTCGTTATCTTGGCCTTCTGGCCCGTTCTCTGTCTCTCGGTTTAAGTTCAGCGGTGCTGATTGCTGCTGTGGCATTGTTGCTGGCCTATGCCGGACGACGCCATTCTGACCGTTTGACGAACGGCATGATTCGTTTGGCGACACTTGGCTATGCTTTGCCCGGTACGGTGCTCGCTGTTGGAATTTTCATTCCTCTGGCAACGATCGACAATCTTCTGATCGATGTTGCATTCACGTATTTTCATCTGACGTTGCCACAGCTTTTACAAGGAACGATTCTTATTATGCTGGTGGCCTATCTGATCCGTTTTATGGCGGCCGGATATAAACCGATCGATAGCGCCATGCACCGTGTGACCAATAATATTGACGAAGCGTCACGCTTGATGGGGGCTGCGAGGCGTCCGGTTGATTACCCGTGTTCACCTGCCGATATTAAAGGGTGGTTTGCTCACCGCTTTAACCCTGATATTTGTCGATGTCATGAAAGAGATGCCGATCACTTTGATGACCCGTCCCTTCGGTTGGGACACTCTTGCTGTGAAAATTTTTGAATTGACCTCCGAGGGCGAGTGGGAACGGGCCTCCTTGCCGGCTTTGACCCTTCTGCTGTCGGGGCTGGTTCCGATTGTGCTGTTGATGCGCGGGACTGATAAGGAGTGTTGATGAGAGAAATAAATACACCTGTTCTTGAGTTGAATCGTGTTTCCCAGGCCTACGGTAAGCAATTGGTCGTTAAAGATCTGTCTCTTTGTCTGGAACAGGGAGAGATCGGTTGTCTGCTTGGGGCCAGTGGGTGTGGCAAGACGACCGTAATGCGTATTATTGCGGGCTTTGAACCTCTGCTTGACGGCGTTGTGAAGATCAATGGTGAAACAGTGAGTGATGTAAACATCTCAAAGCCGCCGGCAAAACGTGAAGTCGGCATGGTTTTCAGGATTACGCTTTATTTCCACACCTGACGATTTTTGACAATATTGCTTCGGCCTGAGAACTCTCGAGAAAGCGGAGCAGCTACGCCGGGTCAATGAGGTTCTGGAGTTGGTCAGTCTTAATGCCGAACATGACAAATATCCGCATGAAATTTCCGGCGGACAACAACAGCGGGTCGCACTTGCCCGAGCTCTCGCTCCTAAGCCACAGTTATTGTTGATGGATGAACCATTTTCCAACCTTGATATCGCCCTGCGCGAACGTCTTTCAATGGAAGTTCGTGATATTCTCAAAGATTATGGTGCTACGGCTTTGTTTGTAACCCACAATCAGAATGAAGCTTTTGCTGTCGCGGATCGGATCGGTGTGATGTACAGCGGTGAAATTTTACAGTGGGATAATGCCCACCAGCTTTATCATCAACCTGCAAGTCCTCAGATTGCCAGGTTTGTCGGGGAGGGGCGTTGATCAGCGGGATCGTCGCGATCGAAACCTGGTAGAACAGGGCTTGGAAATCTCTCCGGGGTATTGAATCCACGCTTACAGAAGAATACGGTCGTGCAGCTGCTGATTCGGCCGGAAGATGTGGTTCATGATGACGACAGCGACCTGAAGGCGAAGGTTTTAAGACGCAATTTCCGGGGTGCTAACATCCTTTATCATCTGTTGCTTGAAGGTGGGGAGCAGATTCAAGCACTGGTGCCAAGTCACTGCGACCACAAACCTGGTGAGCTGATTGGCCTCCAGCCTGACGTTCGCCACCTCATCATATTTCCCTTCTAGAGTATCCAGATAAAATCATTTTACATGAGCAGTCAAAAATAGAATTTTCTGATAAAATAGACCAGCCCGATAAGTGACAGGATCAGACTCAAAATCAGGGTTGAGTGAATGTAATCATGTTTGCGTCTCAGTCTTTTGCTGTTGAGTATCAGTCCGATGGTACTCAACAGGCAACTCAAACCCAGCATCAGGCCGATATAGCCGATCAGATCTTGGTTCCAGGTCTGTCTGAGGTGGAGTTTGTAATAGCGATCAAAAAAGGTTTCGAGTTCAGGTTTTGCGATTGCGGCGATGCACAGGGCTGCGGCAAGTGAGATCACGGCGGCGGCATTGAACCAGGCCAGGAGTTTTAGGAGCAGGTCCGGGTGTTTACGGCGGTTATCGAGTCTCAATGTCATAGGATTCCGTTCACTCGGGCTATCAGGTTCTGCATGTTTATGATAGTATTTATACAAGTAACTTCAATAGCTTCTTACAGTAACAGGGACCAATGGAAAATTCAGATTCGAATACCGGGAACCAGAATAAAGTACAGGTCAAAACACAGGAAAAAGTAGCTACACCATCGCTTTTTAAAGTTTTGATGCATAACGACGATTATACCACGATGGAATTTGTTGTTGAGGTGCTGCAGGAAATTTTTCGCAAACCTCCAACAGAAGCAGAAAAAATCATGTTGACGATTCACTTTCAAGGGGTTGGACACTGTGGGACTTTTCCCTACGCAATCGCGGAGAGCAAGGTTGACCAGGCGCGGTTAAAAGCGCGAAAAGCTGGTTTCCCCCTACGTTGTTCACTCGAAGAGGCATAGACGGTGGCTGAAATGTTTAATCAAGATGTCCAGGTAGCTTTTACTTTAGCGGTGCGAGAAGCCCAGAGAAGACGTCATGAATATCTGACGACCGAGCATGTGCTTTATGCGTTGCTGTTCGAAGGCGTAGGTCAGCAGATTGTGATCGCCTGTGGTGGGGATATTGAAGAATTGAAAAAAGAGCTGGAAAGTTTTTTTGATATGCATCTGGAGCTTCTTCCGGAAGATGCAGATCAGGAAGAAGTTCCGCGTCAGACCCTTGCATTGCAGCGGATGTTACAGCGTACGGTCCTGCATATGCAGTCAGCTCAACAGGCCGAGGTTGGCGTTGGCGATCTGCTCGCCGCTATTCTCGAAGAAGAAAATTCTCATGCCTGTTTCTTTTTGCAGAGTCAGGGGATTGAGCGGGTGGACTTGCTTGACTACATTTCTCATGCTCAACCTGCCTCTGACGCTGGAAATAACAGTGACAAGGCTGGGGATCAACCATCGCGCAAGCCCGCTCCCGGAGAGCAGGGAAAGCCCAAACAACAGCCGGCCGATCCGCTTAAAGCCTTTACCATAGACCTGATCGCCAGAGCAAAAGATGGCAAGATTGACCCGTTGATCGGCCGCGATCAGGAGCTGGAGCGAGCTATTCTGGTGCTATGCCGTCGGCGTAAGAATAATCCGATTTTTGTCGGTGAACCGGGGGTTGGTAAAACTGCCATGGCCGAAGGGCTGGCACTGCGTGTGGCGGAGGGGTCAATCCCTGATCTCCTCAAAGATAGCGAACTCTACACGTTGGATATGGGGGCTTTGCTGGCAGGGACTAAGTTCCGAGGTGACTTTGAAGAACGTCTGAAAGCGGTTGTGGCGGCGTTGCAGAAACGTGAAAAGCCATTCTGTTTATTGATGAAATTCATACGATTGTTGGAGCCGGAGCGACCAGCGGAGGTTCTCTGGATGCCTCCAACATTCTTAAACCGGCGCTTGGCGCAGGAGAATTGCGCTGTATCGGTTCAACCACTTACGAAGAGTATCGAAACCTGTTCGACAAGGATCGAGCTTTGTCGCGACGCTTCCAGAAAATTGATTTGCAAGAGCCGAACAGTGACGAAACCCTGGAAATTTTGCAGGGACTCTGCCCCGTTATGAACAGCATCACAAGGTCATTTACGACGATGAAGCCTTGCTGGCGGCAGTCCAACTGGCAGTAAAACATCTGCCGCAGAGACACTTACCCGATAAGGCCATTGATATTATTGACGAAGCGGGAGCTCAACATCGTCTGGACGGACACCCCAAGCGCCCCATTGGTGTGACGGAAATAGAGCGTGTCGTCGCACGGATGGCGAGGGTTCCGATTCGGACTGTTTCAGGCAGTGATCGGCAGCGTTTACGTTACCTGGAGCGCGATCTCAAGCGGGTTGTCTTTGGTCAGGACCCGGCGATCGACAGTCTGGTGAAGTCGATCCATCGCTCGCGTGCGGGGTTGGGACATCCGGATAAGCCGGTCGGGTCTGTCCTCTTTACCGGTCCAACGGGAGTCGGAAAAACTGAAGTTGCAAAACAGCTGGCGGCTCAGCTCGGTGTGAAGTTTCTGCGCTTCGATATGAGTGAGTACATGGAAAAGCATTCCGTCGCGCGTTTGATCGGCGCTCCTCCCGGCTATGTTGGTTTCGATCAGGGAGGGTTGTTAACCGAAGAAGTGAGCAAGAATCCATGGTCTGTATTGCTTTTGGATGAAATCGAGAAAGCCCACCCCGATCTATTCAATATCTTGCTGCAGGTAATGGATCATGGAACCTTGACGGATAATAACGGGAAGGAAACGGATTTCCGTAATGTGATTCTGATCATGACCAGTAACGTGGGTGGGCGCGATATGAATCTTGCTCCGATCGGATTCGGTGAACGTGCAGGAGCTCCTTCCAAAAATGCCTTGGAAAAGGCCTTCTCGCCCGAATTCCGCAATCGGCTCGATGCCATTATCAACTTCAAGCCTCTTGATCAGGAAATCATGTTGCAGGTTGTCGATAAATTCCTCAATGAGTTGGCCGATCAGTTGGCTGACCGTGATGTCAAGATCAAGGTTTCTGCCGCTGCGCGTAAAGAGCTGGCGGCCAGAGGTTATGATCCTCTTTTCGGTGCCCGTCCTCTCGGACGGTTGGTTCAGGCCGAACTGAGTGATCCGCTGGCAGAAAAATTCTGTTTGGTGATCTGCGGCAGGGGGGTGAAGTGCGGGTCGGCTGTTCTTCCGGCCGATTGACCTTCCGTTATCTGTAGTTGTGATGTCCTGTTACCGCCTGGATGAAGAGCTCTGGTTCCCGCCGGTTGAGGAAGCGGAAGAGTGCGGACTCCTTGCGGTAGGCGGGGATTTGTCCCCTGAGCGTTTAATTCTGGCCTACAGCCTGGGAATTTTCCCCTGGTACAATCCCGGGGATCCCATTCTATGGTGGGCACCCGATCCGCGTTGTGTTCTTTTTCCAGAAAGTTGCATGTTCTCGCTCCCTTAAACGGTTTATGCGTAAATCGTCTTATCGTATCAGTTTTAACGAGAATTTTGCTGCAGTGATCTACTGGTGTCGTGGTTTGCGCGCTGGTCTGGATGGTTGTGGTACCTGGATTACGCCGGCAATGCGGAGGGCCTATGTCCGGCTGCATCAATTAGGTTTTGCCCATTCGGTTGAATGCTGGGATAACGATCAGCTTGTGGGGGGACTTTATGGCGTCGCAATCGGTCGATGTTTTTTTGGTGAATCGATGTTCAGTCGTCGGACAAACGCATCAAAAGTGGTCCTTGTCCACCTCATGAAATATCTGCATGAACAGGGTTACCTGCTGCTGGATTGTCAGCAGACATCAGATCACCTCATCAGCATGGGGGCATGCGAAGTCAAACGCCCGGAGTTTGTCGCCTTGTTGGAGCAATCCGGACTTCCACCTCATGGGCCGCTGACCAGTCACTTCTAGACGATTGTTTTTATGCTGCTATAGCAGACTTGATTACGGCCCTGCTGTTTGGCCAGATAGAGACGACTGTCGGCACAGTCGATCAGTTTTTGGTAGTTCTCGTCAGCTTTTGGTCTCAGGCTGCAGACACCAATACTGACAGTGATCAGTTTGTTGATCGGTGATGCCTTATGGGGCAGGTCCTGACGGCGGATATTGCTGATGATTCGTTCGGCAATCTGACAGGCGCTATAGGCGTCTGTCTCGGGCAGCAGCACGGCAAATTCCTCTCCCCCGTAACGGGCAATGAAGTCTTCCGGCCTGAAGCACGAATCCTGTATCGCTTTTGCAACCTGGCATAAACAATCGTCCCCTCGTTGATGGCCGTAATAGTCATTGTAGGCCTTGAAATAATCGATATCGATCATCAGCAGGCTGAGTGTGTTTTTATTTTCTGGCCGCAGACTTCCAGAGTTTCGAAACGGTCTGGTCGAACAGCCGTCTGTTGGCAACTGAAGTCAAACCATCGATGTGAGCCAGCTTGGCCAGGTGGCGATTGGCTTTTTCAGGCGCAGCTGAGCCTCTTCAAGTTCCTGTTCCTGTTTTCGGCGCTCACTGATGTTGTGGAACAAAGTGATGGTTCCTGTGACCAGATCTTTTTTTCTTATCGGTGTACACGTCAGTTCCACCGGAATTTCAGCCCCATCCCTGGTTTTGAATTCACTCACTTTTTGTACGCAGGTTTGGTCTTTGAGGATGGTGCTCAGGATGGTGCAGCCTTTGTCTTGATGATCGCTGTCTTCAATATGGAACAGATCATGAGCATTTTTATGAAGCGCCTCCTTGATTGAATAACCCAGCATTTTTGATGCTTCCTGATTGATATATGTAATGGCTCCATGTGAATCTGTGGCGTAAAGTCCTTCCCCATGTGTTCCGTCAAGGTATGAAGGAAGTCGGAGGTGCGTTTCTGTCGGTCTTTGGAACGCCAGAGCATCATCTGTAGCAGGGTCAGCAGGGTGGCGAATACAACCGAAATGAAAAACTGGATCAGGCGATTATTTTTCAATGCTTCCAGGTATGGTTCGTGAAGAGTGTTGACAATATAGGCTGCGTGGCGACCTTCAACATTTTTAACTGAATAGAACATGACACTGTATGATTTTCCTTTCCAACGTGTCGACAGGGTGAAATTCTGTCCCGCCTTGATTCCGTTTATGAGCTCCGGATTTTTATTCAAATATTTTTGAAATGCATCCATTTGATCGGCAACAAAGAGTGTTCCTTCCGTTTTCCGGTACTTTTCAATCTGATTATTTTCGTACATGTAGAGGTCGCTCAAGGCTGAAGGACGATAAAAATCTTTAAGTCCATGCGATAGTTTGTTCCAGAAATCGGACTTCAGCATGAGAAACTGATATTGGCTGCCATCAGCAACATGTTTGGTCAGCTCTTTACAGACATGGTGAAAAGAACTGCTGATTTCTACGGTTCCTACCGCCATTCCTTTATAGGTGAGGGGATAGACATGACGGAAGCCGTGGGCAATGAGGCCACTTTCATAACCGTGAACTTCGCGTCGCTCTTTGTTGGCAATAACCACCGATGGACGAAAGGGGGCCAGATCATCGTCGGCTCTGTGCGGGGCATGAACCTCAACATCGATCGGTTGTCTGGAAAGTGAAAGTGAATCTGGTGGATCGAGTGCTGGCTGATCCGTTCATATATGGGACTGAGTTTGCGATAAAGTAGACCGCGGACATGATTCCGTTCATCTCCCCGGGTCGAGATAATGCGATGGATCAGTTGCGTGACATCCTCTTTTTGGAGAATCTCTTCTGCGATCGTTTGTGACACAAGTTGAAACGTATTGATAATGCCTTTATAAGTGCTTTCAAAAGTGACCATGTGAAGGTTCAGGTGAGCTTTATATAGATTGTTCGATCTTAGCCAGACCAGGCTGTTGAGAATCAGCATAAGACTGACAAAGATAAGGGCGGCATGCAGATAGCGTTTCATTTGTTAACCCCAGGAATTCTGATTTTTTTCCAACAGGTCAATGATGAAGTTTATAATCATTTTTATTCACCGTTGTCATTCCATGACGGACCTCTTCCCCCCCACGAAGAGGTGATCATTCTGTCATTAGGGTTATGGCGTGGATTCAGGGCCAGTAGACTTTTTTTTTATTTTTTTCGATTGTTTCAGCCGGGAGGGTGTTCGGATTGGCAACAAGGATAAGGCCGGGAACTTGTCGATCGTTTTCAGTGATCTTGATGCCCAGATGGCGGTAGCGTTCAGCAATCGACGTTTTAACTCCGGCAAATGCGGCTTTTCCACGGATGACATCGAGAACGGCCTCAGCATGATTGCCCGCATAATAATACTTGTGATCTTTTAGATTCATTCCCCGCTGCTTAAAAAAAAGATCTGTCATCAGGTAGGCACAGGTGGAGTAAGGCTGAGGCAGTGCGATCGCTTGTTGACCCGTCAGCATATTTAAATTGAGGTCGTTATCAAAATGGACAAGAGAGCAGCTGTAGGTTGTCTTGCCGTCGGCGTCGATAAAGCTTGCAATTTCAACCAGATCCGGGTGTTGTTGTCGCAGCAGGATATAGGGCAATGGACCCAGATAAGCGAGGTCTATTTTATCTGCCGCCATATCCCCGACCAGGGTTTGATAATTTGCATAGTAGCGCAGTTCAACTGAAGTGCCGGTCGCTTCTTCCAGATAGTGTGACATGGGGCTGAATTGCTGCCGAATAACTTCTTTTGTCACCAGAGGCAGAGGCGCAAAGAGGATCGGCCGCTCAGCATAAAGCGGCTGTCTGGAAACAAAAATACAGAATAATTGACAAAAGCCGACAAACAGCAGCTTCGGGATTGAAAAATCCTGCCGAGACATCATTATCGCCTTTTCTTTCCCCTCCCTGGAGTTGTTGTTTTCCAAGATGACGATAGGCCTATTATATCAGGGAAATTAGTGATTACAAATTATGGTACCTTTTAATTATCTTTTCAGTGAATGGCAGGAGGTAAAAAGGTCCTTTGACTGTAAGCACTGAGGCTTTTCGGTTTGACTGGTGAAATGGTTAGGGGAGCGACTGGATAGTCAGCTCTGATGACGGTGAAAGAGAATTTTTAACGCAAATGAGCTTCGCCCACAATTTCACATGAGAGGCGATGCTCCTGCCGTCAGGCAGAGGTTTGATACAGGCTTGCCCTCAATGATGTTTAACATGGCCTAAAAATCTTTCAGTCTTTCCGATTTGGGATTTTTCATGACGGTTTTCGGTTCGCCTTCTTCCACTATCCGCCCCTCGTCCATAAAAATTAACCGGTCTCCAACCTGAGACGCAAAGCCCATCTCGTGAGTCACGACGACCATGGTCATGCCGTTATCCTTGGCAATGCTTTTCATGACATCAAGGACCTCGCCGATCATTTCAGGATCAAGTGCCGATGTTGGTTCGTCAAAAAGCATGACCTTTGGGCTGACCGCAAGTGCTCTGGCAATGGCAACTCTCTGCTGCTGTCCGCCGGAAAGTTCTCCCGGAAGTTTATCTTTGAATTCTTCCAAGCCAACCTGTCCAAGGAGTTTTTCTGCAATTGCGGTCGCCTCTGATTTTTTCATGCTACGTGCCTGAAATGGGCCGAAGGCGACGTTTTCCACGGCGCTCATATGTGGAAACAGGTTGAATTGCTGGAAAACCATTCCGACTTCCAGGCGGATTTGACGGACTCGGTTCCGTTCTTTCGGGGATTTTTATTTTATCGACAATCATTTCACCACTCGAAATCATTTCCAGGCAATTGATACAGCGGATCAGGGTCGACTTTCCCGAGCCTGAAGGACCGATGATGACAACAACTTCACCTTCCTGTACGGAAAAATCTATATGATGCAACACTTGCGTACTGCCGTAGGATTTGCAGATATTTTTCATTTCAATAATGTTAGACATCTTCTATCCGATCTTTTTCTTTATTGAGCGTTAGTGGAGTTCCGATTGCTTCCTGTGGGCATCAGAATATTTTCATCTTTTTCTCCAGGCGGCGTAAAACTGTTGCCAGGACTGTTGTCATGATCAGGTAGAGAACAGCGACGGTTAACCAGATCTCCAACGCTCTGAAGTTGCTGGCCATGATTTCCTGCCCCTGGCGGGTGAGCTCACCAACTCCGATAACAATAAACAGGGACGTGTCTTTCAGGCTGATGATAAACTGGTTACCAAGAGGGGGGATCATACGACGGATGGCGATCGGACCGATAACACGACTGATCAGCTGATAGCGGCTGATCCCTAGAGACAACCCGGCTTCAATCAGACCCTTGTGGACTGAAACAGTGGCGCCGCGGACGATTTCAGCTATATAGGCACCGGCGTTGAACATGATTGTTATGACTGCTGCCGTCATAGCTTCCATACGAAAGTGATCGATGTTCGGAAGCATTCTGATGAGCATTGGAAAAGCAAAATAAAGGAACATGGCCTGTACGATGATCGGGGTGCCACGGATCGACTCGACAAAACCTGCAGAGAGGTAGCGAATGACGATGCTGATTGTTTTGAAGACTCCCTGTGGTTCATCACCAAGATAGGGGGTTCCGGCGATCCGTCCCAGACCGGCCAATATCCCGATGCACATTCCCCCCGAGATCCCTGCCAAGGTGATTAACCAGGTTAGTTTTGCCCCTGCCAGAAGTAACGGGAGAGAGTCCCAGATGACTGAAAATTCAAAGCCCATAATATTTAATCACTTCTTGATTAATGAATTGAATGCTTTACATATCATACAGATATCCCCTATATTTTAGTTTGATAGGGGGATATCCATGACTCCATCTTGAAGACTGTCCCTTTTCAATAAGGCAGAGTTTCAATCCGACCTGATTTTATTCCGGATCAGCATCAAACCATTTTCTGTACAGTGCTGCATAGGCACCATCTTCCATCATTTTCAGCAGAGCGATATTAACCTTGTCACGCAGTTCGCTCCCTTGTGGAAATGCAATACCGTACTGAGCGGCCTGGACATCGGGACCAACAGCCTTTACCTGCCCGTTGCCAGCCGTTTTGATGTAATAGAGGACATTCGGAGTGTCATGCATCGCGGCATCAGCTCCACCAGTGACCACTTCAAGGTAGGCCTGGTCGATATTGGGGAATTTTACAATCTTTTTCGCCCCCAGTTTCTCGACGTATTCAACTGTCGCGGTACCAAGTTTGACGGCGACAACTTTTCCTTTGAGATCTGCGGGGGATTTTATGTCGTTATTGCCCGATTGAACCATGATTTTGAGACCTGCCCTGAAATAGGGGTGCGAAAAATCAATTTTTTCCTCACGGGAGGACTTAATAAAAATGGCTGCCAGAGCGACATCCAGATTTCCTGTTGCCAAGCCGGGAATAAGACCATTGAAGTCCATCGGCTTCAACTCATACTCAACGCCAATACGCTGAGCAATTTCAGCCCAGAGATCGATATCAAAGCCGGTATATTTACCGTCTTTGCCCTTGTATTCAAAGGGGACGAAAGAGGTGTCCGTTCCAACATACAACTTGCTGGCAAATGCAGTTCCTGTGGATGTTATTAACAGGCTGATTAAAATTAAAGTGATTAGTTTTTTCATTAACTTCCTCCCTTAAAGATTGGTTACGTCTCCAAACGGCCAGAGACAAAGAAAAAGTACGAATGAGAAAGAACAAATCATCGGTATGCGCACGGGCCAGCAATGATTTAAGCGTAACAGCAGAGCCCAGTTGAGCAATTGAAGAAAGTACAAGTCGTCAAAATAGTAAACTGAAGCGGAGCTGAGTCACGGTTCAGTCGATTGTCGACAGTTTTGTCTGTATTTTGGGATTGTGTCAGTCGGTAGAATATTGTTTTTTTATTATGTATGCTGTCCGTTGTGAAGTCAATCTTGATTTTTAATTAAGCTTATGTCTTTAAGGTACTGTCAATATTGCAAATTTATTTATTTTTAGATCAGTTTTCCTGGATTGATGGGTTTGACGTTAATGTGCACAAGTGATCATTTACAGATTGTTTTGCAGGAAATTTAATACAATGTTATTGATCGACTGTCGATAACTTGGCGCTGTATTGATGATATATGTTCGTTCAGCTGTGAGCTGATGATGGTTTTTAAAACATGACAAGAGGTAACCGATTCATCCATTGTTGAAATGATAAAAGAAAGGATAGCGAGCCGTAACTGGAGTGAGCAAAAAGCAAGCGGCTGTCATCGATAAAAACATTGACTGGCACAACTGTGCCTGGAAGCAGGGGCTGCAGAATATACCGGAACGTTATATGCGCCCTGCGATATTAAGGATCGACATATCGAAATATTCAAGTGCCTCAAGGGGGTAAACCTGGCAAATTGGAAGAGCCCGTTCGACAACACTAATAATATTGTATTGAACCAGGTGAAAAATAGCGGCCTTGCTCAACTCGTTGCCCTGTGCGGCTATGGTCTCCATATTCCGAAGGACCGCGCTGACTGTATTGTTTCTCTTGGACTTTGTTTATGGTCATAGTGGCCTTGAAAGCGGATAGAGAGCAACATCTCTACAGGTACAACACGTGATATGGGTCCCGTTCTTACCTTGTTTTTCTTATCTGAAAAGCGGGTTGACAGCTCGCCTCGCCTTTTGTTCTCGAAATTTAACCGGAAACATTGTTTTTGCCCTTGACTTACTCGACCTCCCTGTCTAATGTCGACATTCGACAGGGAGGAAGATGTTCATGCAGATTGTTAAGCATACCTATAAAGATCAGGTGATTGATCACATTTACCAACTTCTATTGGATGGTGAGTTGGGACCTGGAGATCAGTTAAAGGAAAGCCTGCTGGCTGAACAGATGGGAATCAGCCGGGCTCCTATCCGTGAAGCGATGAAAGAGTTGATCATGAATGGCCTGGTTGATTACCGGCCCCAGGTTGGTAACTTTATTCCGGTTCTGTCGCCCAAAGAAATTGTTGACAGTTACACCACGCGCGGTGTCCTTGAGGGTACGCAATCATGGAAACCTGTGAAAAGTTTACCTCCGACGATATTGATACTCTCGATGATTTAACCGATCGCATGGAACGTTATGCGCAGAAGAACAACCATAAGAAAGTCGTTGAGATCGGGGGCGAGTTCCATGATCTTCTGATCAGTAAAAATGATAATGTCCAGTTGCTTGATTACACCCACCGACTCAGTTTGAGATTGCATATTCTCTTTTTTAAATATTGGGGGCGGCTCTATGACGCAGAAGAGATCGGGCGCAGACATCGGGAAATAGTCGACGGAATCAGGTCCGGAGATTGTCATCGAATTGAATCGGTTGTACGGAATCACTATGCAGAAACGGGTAAAAAATAGCGGCACTGTAATACGATCGGGCGCCGCAGGTTCTTCTAAAACACCGACATAAGGTCGGATGACTCAGGAGGAAAAGATGGCAGACGAATGGGTAGCACAGATGCAGAACTACGTCGACACACTGGAAAAACTGGAGCAGTACATCAATGTGTCGGACGACGAACGTGAAGCAATTCAGACGCTCAAGACCAAGTGGGGGACCACGCCTTATTTTGCCTCATTGATGGATAAAGATGATCCGAATTGTCCGATCCGCAAGCAGGTGATTCCTTCGATGAAGGAGCAGGTGAATGAATTCGGAATGGATAATTACCTGGTCTGGAAAGAAAATCGGGCAACCGAGGAGGTCCGGCCGGACAGTATCGCGCGCCAGTACCACGATCGCATTGCCTTCACCGTCATCGAAGTCTGCGGCATTTACTGCCGTCACTGTTTCCGCAAAGAATTGGTCGTCGATCAGGATCTGCAGTTGCGGTTCGACGTCGACGAGGGGTTGGCCTGGATCCGTGAACATAAAGAGATCCGTGATGTCCTGATTACGGGTGGTGATCCTCTGCTGCTGTCAGATGAAAAGCTTGCCTACCTGATCGACAGCCTGCGTGAAATGCCTCATATCGAAATGATCCGGATCGGATCGCGCCTGCCGATTGTCATGCCTCAGCGAATTACCGAAGGTCTCAAAAAAGCGATCGGCGGGTTTCATAAGGTCCCGGTCTGGATCAACACTCAGTGTAATCATCCTAAAGAGCTTACCGAAGAGACGGAAAAGCCGTTTACGAGTTGATGAGTTGCGGTATCAACGTTGGTAATCAGGCCGTTCTGCTCAAAGGGATCAACGATGATGTCCCGACCTTCAAGGAGTTGCACCAGAAGCTGCTTCGCACCCGGATTCGTCCTTACTATGTCTTTTACTGCGAACCTGCACCGGGGATTGATCATTTCCGCACTCCGGTTGAGAAGGGGGCTGAACTGATCCGTGACGCCCTGCGCGGTCATACCACTGGTCTGGCTCAGCCGATGTACGTATTGGCGACCAATATCGGCAAGATTCCGCTGATGCCTGACTATTACATCGTTGATAAAGATGACAAGGAATATACATTGAGAAATTACAAAGGAGAGACGACCAAGATCCCTAACATCCCGGAATAAAAGATCATCCTGACATTGAATTATGGAGGCTGCGACAACAGCTTTCATAACATTTGCGCATCTCGCAGGGAGAGGTACAGTATGAATCTTGAGAATTTACAGGAACTGATCCGAGAAAAGGAAGTTAAAAATATCGACCTCAAATATGTCGATCTGGTCGGGCGCTGGTATCATATCAACTTCCCCGCCCGCAGGATCGCCTATGTTATGGAGCATGGAATTCCCTTTGATGGCTCCAGCATTCCGGGGATGCGCAATGTTGAGTCGGGCGACCTGATCCTGATGCCCGATATCTCAACGGCCCGCTATGACAGTTTCAACCCGAATCCGACGATACAGATTGTCTGTTCTATCCGTGAGGCCGATTCTCCCGTCGGATATAAAAAAGATCCCCGCAGCGTTGCACAGCGTTCCTTCGATTATCTGAAGGCCTCCGGCATTGCCGATGAGATGCTCTGGATTCCTGAGTTTGAATTCAATCTGCTCAGCGAAGCGGTCTATTACAACACCAGCCACAAATCTGGCTACCGCCTGTCGACCATGGAGAATAAGGAAGCTCTGCCCTTTGATTACGAGGACCCTGGCGCCATCGCACTGACACACCGTAAAGGTATCACCTTGATCGCCCTATGACCGCAACGCCTTTGTACGCGAAGAAATCTCTGATTATATCGAAGAAAATATCTGCCCGGTTCGCTACCACCACCACGAAGTGGGCATCAGTTCACAGCAGGAAATAGAGACTGAGCTGGCACCCTTTCCGCAAATCGCGGATAAATATCATGTACATAAAAAATGCCATCCAGCAGATTGCCCTGAAGCATGGTCTGACCGCGACCCTGATGCCGAAGCCGATGTATGGTGAGGCCGGCAACGGCATGCATTTTCATATGCTGCTGAAAAAGAGGGGCGCAATATTCTTTATGAAAAAGGCGGCTATGCCGATCTGTCGCAGACTGCTCTCTATTTCATTGGTGGAATTCTTTATCACGGCAAGTCCCTGGTGGCTCTGACCAATCCCAGTACCAACTCTTATAAGCGGCTTCTGCCCGGTTTTGAAGCTCCCGTCAAGTTGATCTTCGGTCTGGCTAATCGCAGTGCTGCGATCCGTATTCCCAAGTATGCTACGACCGAAGAAAGCAAGCGTTTTGAGTTCAGGACCGGTGACGCGACCTGTAACCCTTACCTGGCAACCAGTGCTCTGATTATGGCAGGCATTGACGGGGTGAAAAACAGAATCGACCCCGGAGAGCATAATCATGGTCCTTTTGATGAAAACATCTTTGCCTGGTCGGAAGAACAGAGGAACGCCCTGCCGGCCATCCCGGCCAACCTTGAAGACGCTTTACTGGAACTGAATAAAGACCATGATTACCTGCTCCAGGGAGGTGTTTTCAGTGAGATGTTGATTGATGGTTTTATCGAAGAAAAGATGAAAGAGGTGGTGGCTGTCAACGAAAGGCCGACCGCCTATGAAATGAACCTGTATTTTAATTTGTAACCTGTGCTTTAACCATTCCCCGCAAGAGGAGAAAACAATGAGCGACACCGACCTACCCAGTATCAAGGAGCAACTGCAAGAGGCCTACACAACCAAATTGTTTTTCACCGATCTTAATGGAAGGTTGAAGAACCTGTCGATCAATCCGGATGATATTGACAGCATCATTGAAAAAGGCGTAGGCATTGACGGAAGCTCCATCGCAGGAATAGCCACAGTTGACAACAGCGACCGGATCCTGAAACCGGTCCAGGAAAGCTTTCGTCTGGTCGATTTTGGCGACCGTAAGGTTGGTTTTTTGTCGGTCGGATCTTTAATCAGGATGGTTCCAGGTGCGAGGTCGATCCACGTTATCCGCTGGAAAAAGCTGTTGAAAAGGCCTCCCAGGAATATCAGATGAAATTCACAGTCGGCCCGGAGCATGAATTTTTTCTGCTTAATGGCGATGAGTTCAACGGCGAAATTCACACTGACAAGCTTGATTATTTCGGTTCGTCACCGACCGATATCGGTGACGTTGTGCGTCAGGAGATCGTCGATGTTCTCAGCCGCTGTGGGATAAATACGAGAAAACCATCACGAAGTGACATCGTCGCAACATGAAATCAATTTAGAACCTGGAGATCCGTTGACAATCGCAGATCGGACCATCCTGTTCGAATTTGTCACCAAAGAGGTTGCTGCTAATTACGACCTGCACGCGACCTTCATGTCCAAACCCTTTACCGGTTATAACCGGAACGCTTTCCACATCCACCTTTCATTTACTGATATGGAGAGTAAAAATTTATGCTATGACGAACAGGCTGAATATCACTTAAGTCCGATGCTGCTGAATTTTATCGGTGGAATTACAAAGCATGCCCGTGAAGCATCGATTATTCTGGCCTCAACATTTAATTCTTATAAGGCCTATGTTCTCGATAAGGAAGCTCCAGTTGTGCGGGGGTGGGGGATGCGTAACCGCAGTTCCATGGTGCGTATTCCCCATGCGATGCAGCCGGAAGCAACACGATTAGAGTTACGCTGCCCTGATGCGACAGGAAATGTCTATCTACAGTTTGCCATCCTTATTCTCATGGGACTGAGCGGGATCGACAGCAAAGAAGAGGCCGGTCCTCCAGATGTGGGCAACACTTACAAAAAGAAATGCAGCCCAAAGTTCTTGATCGTCGTTTTCTGCCGCGGGACTTCTTCCCGGCACTGATGGAAGCCGAAGGCAGTGTTTTATGAAAGAAGCCCTGGGAGAAGAACTGTTCAATAACTATATGAAGATAAAAATTGCGAGTGGGAAAGTCACAGGACAACAATTACCGATCTGGAGCACCGTAAGTATCTTCATATCTAGCCATAATGGTCAGTGTGAATTAACCTCAATCGACAAATGTCCCTCCTTCTTTCGCTGATGGAGGGCTTTGTTTTTTGGTCCTTTCTTGACAGAGAAGAGTTCTTCCCTTACTTTGGCCGCTGATAAAAAAGTGAACCAATAAGGAGAGATTAATGGAATTTCTTGAAATGCCGAATAAGGATGGCTTTTTTGGTGAGTATGGTGGGCAGATTGTACCACCGGAATTGAAAGCGATTATGGACGAGATCAACGAGTCCTACGACAAAGTCAGTCAGACTGAGGAATTTCAGCAGGAGTTGAAATCTCTATATGCAGACTATGTCGGGCGCCCCAGTCCTCTCTATTTTGCCGGTCGTTTGTCAGAAAAGCAGGGAGGGGCACGGATTTTTCTCAAACGTGAAGACCTTAACCATACGGGTGCTCATAAGATCAACCACTGTCTGGGGGAAGCGTTATTGGCCAAACATATGGGCAAAACCAAAGTGCTGGCTGAGACGGGAGCCGGCCAGCATGGTGTTGCCCTGGCTACAGCCTGTGCCCTGGTCGGGATCGATTGTGAGATCCATATGGGAGAAGTCGATATCGCCAAGGAGCATCCCAACGTCGTCAAGATGAAAATTCTCGGTTGCAAACTGATCCCTGTCAGCAGAGGCACCAAGACGCTGAAGGATGCTGTTGATAGTGCCTTTGATGAATACTTGAAGGATCCGGTCAATTTCTTTTACGCCATCGGTTCGGTTGTCGGACCACACCCGTTCCCCAAAATGGTACGCGATTTCCAAAGTATTATCGGTAGAGAAGCACGCGAGCAGTTTTTAGCCAAAGAAAACCGGCTGCCCGATTATATTACTGCCTGTGTCGGTGGCGGATCAAATGCCATCGGGCTGTTTACTGCCTTTCTGAATGATAAAGATGTCAAGATTGTTGGCGTTGAGCCTGCAGGATTAGGTCTGGACACACCAGACCACGCGGCGACCATGAGCCTTGGGACAAAAGGGGCGATTCACGGTTTTAAGTGTTACAATCTGCAGGATGAAAAGGGGAATCCGTTGCCGGTTCACTCGATTGCTTCGGGGCTTGATTATCCCGGCGTTGGGCCGCAACACTGTTACCTTAAGGATGTTAATTCGTGTGAAATATGAAGCGATTGACGATCAGGAATGTCTTGATGCTTTTATGACCCTGTCGAGGCTTGAGGGGATTATTCCCGCTCTGGAAAGTGCCCCATGCCGTTGCGTATGCAATGAAGCTGGCCAAACAGTTGCCTCAGAATCAGACGATCCTGGTCAACCTGTCCGGTCGTGGCGACAAGGATGCCGATTTTGTTGCCGAAAAACTGTCTTTGTAGATGATATTGACACGCTCCCATCTGGGAGCGTGTCAATTCCGTGATGAACTTCAGAACCGATTGGCGGAGTGTGAAAGCTATGATTTGAACCTAGTCCTTGACCCGTAAAATTCGCTTTCTGGCAATATACAGGATCTGATCCTGATAAAGGAAATGGAGGAAACGGTCTTCCTGATTGAGAAAGTCCTTGACCCGCGTCCTTCCCCCCGGAAGATTAACCAGGATTTTTGCCTGTATAGCTTCGCCATGGGTTGCTTCAACCTGAATAAGGTGTTCTTCACCCAGTTCGAGGAGAGGGTCCAACTCTTCGGCTGCAGCAGTTGTCACTGAAACCACCTGTTCCAGATTGATCAGTTGCACCCTTCATCATTGCGGACAGGGAGAAAATCATCATCACTGTTCAGGACCTCTCCGACTCTCTGCAGGCCGTCCTGCTGTAAACCATGAAGTTGCAGAAACGTTTCACCTTTTACTGTTGATCCATTGGTCAGAATAATTTCGACCAAACGGGTTTTGACGGTAATTTTCTGACTGTCCATATCTTTTCCTAGACGCTGAACTGGTTCTTGTTAACGGCATAGCGCTTTGCTTCCTCTACATCAATCCGGCCGTCATTTAACAGATCCTGCAGGGCTTGATCCATTAATTGCATTCCTTCCTTGCGGCCTGTCTGAATAATGGATGGCAGCTGGAACGTTTTCCCTTCGCGAATCAGTGGCTGAAGCTGCATGATTTGAGAATTTCCAATGCAGCACAGCGTTTACCATCGACTGTACGCAGCAATTGCTGGGCAATGACCCCGCACATCGATTCGGCCAGCATCGTCCGGATCTGTTCCTGCTGGGTTGTCGGAAAGACATTAACCAGGCGGTCAACTGTTTTGGCTGCGCTGCTGGTGTGCAAGGTTCCGAACACCAGATGGCCGGTTTCTGCTGCGGTGATGGCCAGTTCAATTGTTTCCAGATCGCGCATTTCACCAACCAGAATGATGTCCGGGTCTTCGCGTAGGGCTGCTTTAAGAGCTGAGGCAAAACTTTGGGTGTGAACTCCGACTTCACGTTGATTGATCAGGCTTTTTGCCCCTGATGGACAAATTCAATTGGATCTTCAACGGTCAGAATATGTTCATTCCGGGTTCGGTTGATATGGTCGATCATAGCAGCAAGGGTGGTTGATTTTCCGCTTCCTGTCGGCCCGGTGACCAGGACCAGTCCTTTTTGACCTCCGTCAGATCGAGGACAGTCTGAGGAAGTCCAAGCTGCTCTACTGTCAGAATTTCAGCTGGAATAATTCTGAATACGGCGCTTATGCCGAGGCGGCCCATGAAAATATTAGCCCGGAAGCGAGATTTTAAGGCATTGACTTCGTAAGCAAAATCGAGATCATGGGTCTGCTCAAATGACTGGCGATGCTCTTCAGACATAATTTCGTATAGCAGACCACGATACTGATCATGGTTGAGAACCTGATCAATCAGTGGGCGCAGATGTCCCGACGCCTGATCAACGGCGGGTTCCCAGGGGACAGGTGGAGGTCAGACCCTCCCTGCTGTTTGAGGAGTTGGAACAGCTTGTCAATTTTAGCCATCGTTTAAAGCCTCACACCAGGTTGAAAGATGGGGAAATTGTAACAGGCTTTGCCAGAGAATCTACATTTCTAATGTTTGTTGCCGGCGGGACAGAAAAAACCGGACTGACAGGCTGGATATCGGTCCGGGTTGTGCATTGTGGCGTTAAAATCTGTTGATGATGCTCAGGCCGTAGAGGAAAATGTCAGCTTCATAGTTTCCGTTTGCTGTATTGACCGGTATTGATGCTGCCTGGCTGGCCAGGGGGTCTGCGATCTGATTGTTCTTTTTACGGCTGCCGTGATATTCATAACCAAATGCCCCGACGATTGTCCATGCCCCTTGTGTCCATTCAAGCCCAAGGGTGAAGAGATGGGCATCGGTGTCTGGAATCAACGGTTCAAAGGTTGATCCGGGAACCGCATTTTCACCATAGAGATAACCCATGTCCAAGGCCCAGTTATTATCGACCTTATATTGGCCGCCAATATTGTAACTCCAGGTCGACTTCCAGTTGCGTGGCGTGATATCGACAGTCTGCCCAGGACTGGGTTGTCCAGGTCGATTCTAAGTTCTTTAAACGATTTCCAGTCCTCCCAGCGAACACCTGCTTCGATAACCAGGCTCGGATTAATCTGGTAGGCTACGCCGACAGTCGCCTGAGCGGGCAGGCGAAAGTCTGCTTCTCCATCCGTGTCGGTGATTGCTGAAGAGAGTAGCGGTTCAACATGGCTGAACGTCGATTTTCCCTCGATATCGGCATCGATATGGCTGCGATAGGTGGCCCCCACGCTGACACTGTCCGTTGCTTTGAATAGGGCGCCGAGATTGAAGCCATACCCCCATCCGTCTCCTTTAAACTCTTGACCAATATCCTCCAGCGGGGCGGAGAGTGGCGGCAGGGCACCACCACTTTGCGCATTGACGAGTGCATAGGCTACTGTTTGATTGATGTCTTTTTGAGGATGGCATCAATATAGAGCAGGCTGACGCCTGCGGCAATGGAGATTTTGTCGGTCAGGCGATAGGAAATCGCCGGATTGAGGTTCAAAGTTGTTATGTCGCCAGAGGTTCCTATGTAACGCCCTTCATAGGAACCATCCCATGCTGTCGACAGTCCAAAAGGAAAAACAGGCCGATACCGGCACTTAGTTTTCGTCGATCTGCCGGGTATAGTAAAAGGTCGGGGGGAAGTTCCAGTTATCCTGACTTTTTTCCGTTGCACCGCTGTCCAGTTTAACGGAGCGCTCAGCTTGGACGGCTGTGACACCGATTTCAATCTGGTTGCCGGGCAAATCGTTCAGAAGGGCAGGGTTAAAATAGAGTGACGCCGGTCCAACCGGATGGGCAACGACGGCATTTGCCTGGCCCAATCCTGATGCTCCCTGGGTGAAGACGCCAAATCCCGAAGCAAAGCTGTGGCTGAGAAGAGCGAGAATAAAGCAGCGGTGATAACAGTTTTTCTCATTTCAGAACTCCTGAACGATGTCCCCCTCCTCTAGGTCATGTTTGATCATGTTATCCCTCCAAGACAATATAAAAGATGGCGCTTATGCGACTTTTATTCCTCTGGCAATAATAAGCGGTGTGTAGGTGAAGCGTCTCGGGTCGAGCATGAATTCCTGCACTTCATTTTTAAATGCCTCAAAGCTTCCGTCGTAGGCACTGAATGAACAGCCGGACTTCTGGGCAGCGACTTCGACTTTACGCCTCCAGTTATAGAGGTCTTTTTCTTCCGCTTCACCGTAGATCAGATGATGCATTTCAGCCGTGCAGCAAGATCTGTGAAGCCCAGATCATACAGGTGACTGTAAAGCCGCCTGCCTGCGTAAGGGTCGAAATCGAAGTTTTTTCAAGTCGCTCCATGACTTCCAACAACGTTTTTTGCAGGCGTTCACTTAAACCGTAATGACCAAGACTGTTGTTGTCAAGATCGGCCAGACACGCAATTCCCCCTTTTTTAAGGGCTGTTGTGCTGTGCACGATAATCTGTCGTTGATCGGTTCTGAAGTACTCAAGGAAAAAACGCGTCCACATGGCATCGAATTCTTTTTCGCCCAGATAGGGAGTTCGGATATCGTGTCGAACGAAACTGATATTCGGGGAAGCGTACTGCTCCCGCGCGATATCCAGCCGTTCTTCAGAAAAATCGAGACCGGTGACATGTCCTTTTTCTCCGACCAGATCGGCTAAAGCTGCAGTTGTAATCCCGCTACCGCAGCCGACATCCAGAACATGCATACCGGGCTTGATTCCTGCCCATGCTGCCTGGCGTTTTACCGCTTCACGATCTGTTTTTATCTTCAGACGCTTTCCTTCGTCATTATTTTCCATCAGATACTGAGAACTTTGGTTGTTGCTTGTGGACATTAATCTGTTCCTTGGGGGCTATGGTGTTTTTAACCGGGGTTATATGTTGACGGATGAATTGGTTTAATAACCGTTGAGCCGGTTTCGGTGTATTGAGAAAGCGCACGGCAAAACCGTTTGGATGGATGGCGCTGAGAGGCTTTTCTGCATGATTATTCCAGCAGACTTCCGCACGAATCTGGATATACTCATCTTTTACGGGAAGCGCAAAGGTTAACAGCAGCGATTCGCGTTCTTCGACAATTGCTGAACTGGTAATAAATGCTCCGTTGGCTCCAATGTTGATGATATCTCCTGACAGAATGCTGTTTCCCCGACGTATGGAAACCTGGGTGCGGTATTCAACTCTGGGGTGTTTGCGACGGGAATCGTGATTTGTCTCGTAATTGTAATGTTGAGACCTGGGCTTGACCAGTTCGAAGTTCCGCTCCTCGAGGTATTCGAGAAAAGTCGAGACAACACGTGGGTCAAAATGACTGCCGGACGATTCGTGCAGAATGCTCAGAGCTTTTTCCAGCGGCATCGGTTCCCGGTAGTGTCGCTTGGCTGTGATTGCCTCAAAAATCGGCACGGCAAGAATCCGTGCGCCTAGAGGAATACATTCTCCTTTGAGTCCCTGCGGATAGCCGGCACCATCCCAACGTTCATGATGGGTTCCGGCAATCTTTGGAATTTTTTTATGCAGTCCCCGAAGAACCTGACTTAGAATCTGTTGGGTGCGTACCGGATGGGTATTGATAATATCTCTTTCCTCCGGAGTTAAACGGCCATTTTTTTTGAGAATGGAGTCAGGGATTCCGATTTTACCGTAATCGTGAAGCAGTCCGGCAATCCTGATCATCTGGATATATTCGTCCGACATATTCATTTTTTCTGCAATGGCTGCCGCATATTCGGTAACGACTTCACTGTGCCCTGCCGTGAGATAGTCGCGGGCGCAATGGAATCAGCCAGGACCTGTAATGTTTTTTCGAAGGATTGGTGCAGTTCTTCAACCAGGACCACATTTTGAAGGGCGACACCAATAACAGGAGCGACTCCTTTGACAAGATCTACATCCATTTTTAGCAAGGGACGTTCAGATGCCTGGTTGTTAACAGCCAGGACACCAATGACTTCATCTGCAACGATGATTGGACAGGCAATAAAGGATTCTATACTCAGATCATCGACAATTTTTGAGATCTTTTTGATAAATTTCCTCTCATGTCGTCAGCAGAACTAACAACCACAGCTGTTTTTTCATGGTAGGCCCGGGTAAAGGGCCCTGTGCTGGCAGGGTTGTCAAGATGAAAGGATGTTTTCATTAAATCACTGATCTCATCGTATGAATAACCGAATGCACCTCGGATCGCCAATCTTGTTTTGTTTCCGAGACAAGTAGAATGGCACCACAATCGAATGATAAACGTTCTCCATGATCTGGGATACTTCGTAAAGAACATCTTCAGTTGTTCGTTTGTTTGACAGGGCCTCACCCATTTCATGAATCAATTGGATGTTACGCGAATTGGATGTAATCATATCCATCAGGTTTCAGACACATCTGAAAGTCTCGCAACTGATTCGGATGATTCCTGCCTCTTGGAGATTTCTACAGCCAGAGACAGAAGGAGTCCGATGGAGAAAGCACCAACCAGACTCTCAATCAAAAGGCCGCTGGGAAGGATGAAAAAACCTAATAAAATAGCGAAGGCAGATATGAAAAGGTAGCAATTCCGTATGCTTGATATGCGTGTGGATAGGGATTCTTTCCATGTGACGATGTAGCGACAACAACTGCCGCCATTAAACATGCATTCAGGATGTTCAATTTCCGGCCTGGATAAGTTGAACCCTTCAACGATAGCTTCAAAAAAATCCGAGTCGGTTCTGACACTGAAAAGGCTTTTCTGTTATCCCTTCATTCGCGGTAACTGTAATTTCGACCTTTGCTTTGCCAATGCTTTTAGATTCGTATGTACTTGAACGGGTAACTTTTTCTCCACCCCTTTTTAATCATTTGAAAAGCTTTTGCCGGACCAATAAACCCGAATACATATTCGCGCATAGCACCAATCGAGCCTGGGACAGCGGCCAGTCTTCCGGCCTCACGGGCTATATTTTTATTTTTTTGTGAGCTGTATAATGCGCTCGACGAAGCGGTCTGTTTCCTCTTGTTTAAACCAATGCCTTCATCCAAAATCTCATAATATTCAATACCTGCGTAGTTCAGAACATCATCGATATTGACTTCGGGATAACGATCTATCAAAAGCTTAAGATAAACGTTCAATAGGCGTGAGTTGTATAGTGGGTCTTGTTTTGATCTATTTGCATCGTTAGGAGCCAGAATCAAGTCGACAATATTTATGTACGGTATCTACGAAGTCGCTCCCCCCTCGTGTTATGTCAAGTGTCCAAAGAGTATACGTTTTATCTGCTTCAATGTCCGATAGAATGTTTTCATTATAAGGGAAAACCGTTACCGGATGATCCCATTTTTTATAGTGATTAGCGAGTTTAAAGATAACAGATCTCAGTATTGGCGAAGGAAATGGCTCTGGCGACAGGAAGTAGCAGGACATCGCATTTGTGATTTCAGAAAGGTTCAGGCCAATGTCTGAGTTCTGGACATCAATAATCAACCTCAGTCGTCCTTTCTCCCGCAGTGAGTAAAGTATTCTTCGACGAGTGAGTCCGCATTCTTTATACAAGTTTTGTATTAGATCATCTTCAAGAAGTTCTGATGTCAGATCCAGCCCTTTGGGTAGTAAGCCACCTGAGTGATCAGCATAAAATGACTCAAACTCGTCCAGATCAAGCTGTTTTGTTCGCTCAAGATTCCATCCGTCGGGGAAAATATCATCTCCGCGCAACGATTGTACGTTATAGAAATAACCAAGCTCATCTTCCGACACAGTTTTCAGATTGTTGATTTTTTTTGCAAAGCGGCCGAAAAAGCGACGTGGGAACTTATTGTCTGGTCGGTAATAAGCAAGTATATACTTGATATTTGTGGAGTGTAGAGCATGACTTTCATTTTGGTACTCACTGATCGCTTTTAGTACTTTTAGTCCAGCCGCGTAGTTATTCAGTGCGGCGTGGTGTTGATTTATCCAGCTTTTTACGATAAAGCCGCAAAGCAGAGATATGGCCCTGTATAGCTCCCTCAGCTCGATAGACAAAATGGCGTTCGATATCATTTCCTTTTTCGTAGAGGTTTTGATAAACCGATTTTACCTTGTCTATTTGTTCGATAATTTCATTGTACTTTGAAGGGTAGATAAAACCACTTTCAAAAAAGAATGCAAATAGTTCGATAATGTCAACCTGACTGCCAATATAGGAATGTGGGTCCTTGACTTGCTCGATGACTCCCATATATGAAAAATGTTGAGAGTTCGGAACATCTAGTAACATAAGCCCACTGTCTATTTTGTATTTTTCATTTTTCCCTCTGGTTTGAGTAAACAACTTTAAGCAGACACGTCATAATCGGGGTGGTTCCGATATATAACTGAGCATCGTGGATCAAGAGCCCTGGGAGAAGTACGCTTGAAGCACCACTTTCTTCGACTGCCATACCCAGAGCACTTATATTTTTGACCTGCAAATTGTGACAGCGGTTAGTGAAAGGATGTGTGAACACAAGGCATGGAGCGGGTGTGAGCCTCATTCTGTTTCCGCGTTTCATCTTGGAGCTTTTTTTGTTGTTCTCTGTCTTGTATGAGGTGAAGGAAGAACTGTCCCTCTTTTCTTTTTTTGACGGAAACTTGTCCTGTAAAAAGGTCTTTTCCCCTCTGGATACGGTGAGTATTGCAGGACTGTCTTCGTCCATGTGGGTTAATTTTATTTGTGCCGATTCTTCCAGGTCGACGAACATGCCTTTGGGAGAAAAATTTAAAGAATGTCCTCGGTAGCATAGAAAATTCTGGCTTACGGTAACGAGCAGTTCAGCATCACATTCATAGCGTGCTTGTTGTCTTGAGGACGTTTCCAGGCAACGCTCGGGCAGTGTGAACCGAATGCCGTTCTCAAGAATTTCATAATCGCCAGGCTGAATATCGTACGTTTTGCCGCCAAAGGGGAGCACGATCTTGACCAAGTCGTAAACATTGAATGTTACTGGAAGTTTATTGTTTTGTAACCATTCGGCGACAGCATCGCCCGATTTAACCGGATTGGGCATTGCTTTCAAAGAGATAGTCAGATTGTGAAATTTATGACGAAAACGACCAAAAGGGGGTTTTGTTAAAGTGGCAACCATTGATTTCTATTTTCTATCGAACATCGATGAACCGATTTAATAGGCATGATTTTGGTTTTTGGGTCAATCATCTACCCCTCCCCACGACAAAAAGATAAATAAGACATTGAATATTGGAAGCTCTAATCTGATTTTTGAAGTATTCATGTTGTTTGACAATATCTACTTTTTATTCTTCCTTTGCGTTGTATTCCGTGTAGCCAGTACTGCAGAAAATAATGGATTTCTACAGAAAATAGTTAACCACTTATATACTTCTGCGACAAGATGCTTATGAGTATTGACCGAAGGGAAAACTGTTAATAGTTGAACTATGTGAACAGATCTTCCCATTTCGGAAGTTTTTGAATTAATATCAGCAGCGCGACCATGTTTTCGTAGGCATATGGAGATCCTGCTCTCGAGACAACCTCTCAATATTGTTCCAAGCTAACATCTTTTTTTCAGTAAGGCATTAAAAATAATCACCTTTTTGAAGTCGGTCATTGAATGGGGCTCCTGAATGAGGTTTATCATAAAGCAAGGATTCATTGTGTTAAAAAAATGTATCAATTTTTTAACTGTGGAAGGTTATTGCTTCGCTTTTACAATCAACAGGGTGATATCGTCATCTTGAGGCATATTCCCCCTGAATGACATAAGTGTCGCTATGATACAGTCAGCGATCGTTTCTGCGTTTTGTTCTGCGTGGATTCTCAGCAGTTCTTTTAAACGCTCTGTTCCGAACATTTCTCCTGCTGGATTGCGTGATTCCCAGATGCCGTCGGTACCGAGAAACAGAATGTCTCCCGGTGAAAACTCAATGTGTGATGTTTTGCCGTAATCGGCATCATCGATAATTCCGAGAGGGATCCCTGAGCTCCCCAGTTCAATGACCTCCCTGTTTCGATAAAGGAAAATAGGGGCCTGGCCTGCTGAAAGCCAACACAGCCTTCTGGTCGATGGGTTGAGCACGCCATAAAAGAGTGTCATGAAACTATCGTCAGCGGTATCGCGGCTGAGGTGGCGGTTGAGGCTGGCGAAGAGCGGTGTAAGCTCCAGAGGGTTATGGTCTGCCAACGAACGCAGAATTCCGCGTGCCGCAGCCATGACCAGAGCGGAACCGATCCCGTGACCTGAAACGTCTCCAATTGCAAGGCCGGTACATTCGACATCCTTTTCCTGTAAGGAAATGAAGTCATAGTAATCGCCCCCTGTTTCGTCACAGTAATGACTTGTACCCACAATATCAAATCCCGTGGTTGCAGGGGCTGAGGCTGGTAGCAGCTCTTGTTGAATCTCCTTTGCTAAAGCTAATGATTGTTTGAGCTGTTCCCGCTCTTTCAAGCTGTCTCCAAGGCTGTTGAATATCTGGCCCAGGCGGATCAGTTCGTCGCTTGAGCGAATATTGACTTTGGCATTAAAGTCTCCGGCCGCCAGGCGTGTTGCCGCCTGAGCCAGTTCCATGACGGGGTCGGTGACCTTACGGGCCCGAACGATTGCCAGGATAATCGTCGCCAGTACGACAAAATAGTCAGGGCTGCACTGATTTTCAGCCCGATATCAATTTGCTGATTGATATAGTTTTCAGCATCGACGGCTCTGGCGAGGACCAGATCGTAGGGAACAATGATTAGCGGGAAGGGGGGTGTCTTCTGCTCTGGAACCGTAGGCCCAGAGTGCCGTTTCACCATGCATGGTAATTTTCGCACTCCGGAGCGACCGTTGATCACATCATCCTTAATCTGAGCCAGTGCGGGGTCGGAGATATTGATGTACTCATGAGTTACCGGAATCTGCCAGTTAACATTGCGGGTCGTCGGGTCGTTGCGTAGTAGAACTTCAATTGAGTTCAGCGGTTTTTTTGTTCTTCGTCATAGATCAGGATCATGCTTTCAGCTGTTGTCGCCCATTCATCGGGTATTTCCCAATCGACGAAAAACTGTTGATAATCAATATCGACCGCAGTAACGCCAAGAAGTTTGCCCGCCGGGGTGTAGAGTGGCTGGGCCAGCGTCAGTATCAGTTGGCCGGTTGACAGGTCGTTGAGCAGTTCCTGTATGACCGTTCTTTTTTGCACTGCTTTTTGGTACCAGAGGCGTTTACGGGGATCGTAATGAGAAGGATAGCCGCCTTTGCCCGGATAGCTGGAATGGATTCCCGATTCAAGGGATGTATATTGCCAGAGGAACAGATCGGGTTGGATTGCGTGTACAGTACGGTATGTTTCGGCCATGTAACTGATCCGGGTCAGTTCCTCTTCGATCTCTTCACGCTCTGCACCGGGAGCCAGGAAGATGACCTGTTGAGAGTATGAAATCGGAATCGGCGACAATTTTCCATTGGGGTCGACACGTTGTCTTCGAGAACTGCTGATAAGATCATCCGGCTCACGCTCAGGAATCAGGTAGTCAAGCGAATAGTAGAGCTCCCGGCGGTCGATGGGAAGGCAGTCTGAAAAAAAGTTTTTCAACTGCACCGGCCTGAACCTGCAGGGCCAGTAATGCCATAGCTTTGTCTCTTTTGAGAATGCGACTGAAGTCATTGACGAGAGTGTGGAGCAGGGTTGTTGCGTTTTCGCTCAGCAGTGCCTTGCTGTCGCTCGCGAGTTTGTGGCCGAAGTAGAGGATTGATGTCCGATGAGAAATAAAGCTCAGTGACAGCGGCAGTAATGCCGCTGCCAGCAGTAAAATTAGAAGACGTGTGCGAAATTTCATCCAGGCCCCTTGGTGAATTACCTGCCGTTGCCCTTTTTTGCCGTCCCTAAAAGAATAACAGTTTCACCACAAAATTAAACCTTTATTGCCTCGCGATCATTCCTGAAGCCATTGGAGGATAGCGCTTTTGATCCCGTTCCAGTTTTCGCCCAAACGCAATTCAAGAAAAGTACGCAGTAAACTGTTGAACATTTGCTCGCCTTCTTCAACCGCCGCAAGCTTTGTATAAAACGCCGCTTCGGCTTCGGCCCGCGGATCGTCGTTGGGGCCGCTTTCCGGGCGGATCATTGGGGTCCTGTAGCTACCGAATTGAAAGCGGTCTCCTTTTAAAGTCAGTTTCCAGCCTTGATCTTCGTCCTGCTGCAGGTGAATAATCGCTTCTTCTATCTCTTTCCCTTCACGAAGTGCAGCTTTAACCTCAAGATAGTGGTCCTGGGGGCCTGCGACGACGATTTTCTGCAGGCCTTCATGACATCCACCAACCAGGACAAGGCGGTTGTCAAGAAATGCAGTGAAGGGCTGTTTAGCAAGCAATGGCCCATCGACATTGACCTGATAGCGTGAATCCGAATTGAGGGTGCGATAAAGCAGCCACTGGAGAAAATCAAAACCGAGCCAACGGTTGGCTTCAATCTGCTCGAGTAAGCTGTCTGTTTGTGCCTGGTCTGACTGTTTCATCGCTTCATGAAATTCTTCGGGAAGAACCTGCAACGAGCGGGAGAGAGGATGGAGCATTTGTAATCTCAACTCCGGAAATGTTTGATGAAACAGCCCCTGAAAGCTGTCGATCATGCTCTGGCCGAGAGAGCAGAAACGCAGCAGTTGTTTGTCGGTATCCCAGACGACATCGTAAAATGATGGTGTTGGTAATGTTTTAACCAGCAGCATGCTGCGTGCGAGGTCGCGGATCTGCTCTTTTCAGCTTTAGGAACAAAGTTGAGATCCTGCTTTTCAGCCAGAAACTGGTCACTGAGGATGGAGATCTGCCTTTTCAATAATGCTGAGGGAACGCGTCGACGGTCTTGACGCAGGGTAAAACAGAGCAGATGGTCGCGCCAGCAGCTGCCGGGATCGGCAAAGTCACTGTGGTCATAACCCCCCAGCTCAACCCAGCCTGTTGCCAGCTCTTCTGCTGAGTTTTCGATGGATTGAAAGCCTTCCTCGGCCAGTTTTTCCGGCAGTGTCGTTCGTTTGTTGTCTTTATCCAGTGTGCCGCTGACTTGAAAATAGCAGACACCTGAAGATGGAGATAGAAAACCCATGAGGACTCCTGATAATGGTTGGATAAATGCTGTTCACTTAATGCCTTGGTGAAGCCAGCAGGCTGATCAGCGATGAAAGTAGTAAAAATGCTGACTGAATCCCTTGCGGTGAGTGCGGTTATGGTCAGCCAGTTGTGAGAGTAGATTGTTTTTTGTGTCTTCGTCAAAAAAGTTCTGTTCGACAAAGTAGTCACCAATCTGTCTCTGTTGCGAGCGTTGATGGAATAGCAGTGTCCGCACCTGGACAGAACTGAGCAGGCCAAGATGTTCTGCCCGTTCACCAAACTTCTGAACCTGACTGCGCAGGGTGATGATCTGGCGGATATCTTCATTTTCCAACCAACCCCAGCGTTTGGCGATTTCTCCAAGGACCGGGCGCTGGCGTCTTTGCCAGGTGATAGCAGCAATCAGAGCATGAAAAGGGATGATGCCCAGATAGTACAGAAACTGTCCGAATTGCAGTGGCCTTTGTGGCAGATAAGCTGTTTGTTGATCCCGACGGGCTTTGTCTTGACGTTGTTTCGGATGTTTCGGCGCACTGTATGCCGGCCGACTGTGGCGGATCGGTTGGGCGCGGATAACTTTTTTTTTGTTTAAGATACTTCTGCACGGTCTGATGGGCTTGATTCAAATCCTGAAAAAGCCGCTGCTGTTTGATTTTTGTCGACGAACAAGAGACAGCAAAACGATCGGGATGAATGACCTTGGCTTTTTTGCGGTATGCTGAACGTGCACCCGAAGGTTGAAGGTAGGAAAGAAACGCGCGGTCAAACTTCAACTCCGGCCCGAACAGTGTTCGACAGGCACGAAACACTTCTGCTTCTGTCACATGTGGCATCAAGATTTCCTGCGTGGGTTTAAGTCCGTTCCAGTGACGATGTCGGTCATAATCGGGTTCGGTTTTCTGTTGTTAATCGATCCACGGCTTGATGCCGGGTGGTTAAATGACTGAAAAACACTGAAATCAGAGACTTGTTCTTTACATTTGACACCCTTGCCGAACTCTGGTTTTCAATGATGGAGCGAGGCGTGGAATGCAGATTTTTTATAGCTCAGAATTGGCTCTGAAACAAGGGAGAAGGAGCTTTAGGATTATTTGTTTTTCTTGATGAAGTCGTCGATCCGTTGTTGATCGTTTCCGAGGATGTTGATGAATCGCATTCCTGCCGTGACTGTGTTTTCATCCTGAATGCACAGCCAGACGACCTCGGTGATGGCACAGACCGGAGGTTTCCCATCTTCGAGGTTGATCAGAATAAGGCAGAGATCTCCCTGATTAGCAGGTGGCTTGATCGACAGGCGGATTCCACCCGAGCTGATGTTGATTCGAGCAGGCTTGAAACCATCGAAGATAAGTGGCGCTTCGGGACTGTGAAGAACCGCCAGATTTCTTTCCCATATCTCCCGCATCGTCAGAAGTGTTTTGGCTGCTCGGCTGAAGCGGATGCCGAGCTTGCAGTCATAGCGTTCACTGATTCGGCGTTGAAACATCTGGAGGCCGGAGTTTAATTTCAGGGCAAAGGTGTTCCCGCTGATTTTTCTGACAAAACTGCCGGAAGCGCGAATACCCATTCCCAGTGCTTCGAAGTAATCTCAAATTGCATTGAGGCATAAAATGGATACTGATCGACCGCATCGACACCATAGGGTAAGGACACAATAAGATCTGCCTTGTCGGATGAAACAACGTAGACCGTCATTAATTCGGTTCGGTCATCCCGATCCGCAACGTTGTCAATCCGCAAAAGAAGCTGTTGTTCCGGTCTGAAGTAGCGTTGATAGTTCATGACTCTGGTTCCTGAAAAGAGTTGGCGTCTCTTGAAAGTGTTATTTTATAATTTTTTTACAATAAGAACAAACCAATATTTAGATTTAATTCGTATGCTGATAAAAAAATAAATAGATTAACAGTTTGCTGCTGCTTTGCTATTTTGTGTTCCGGAGGTCTCGATGCAGGTTAAGAAGATCAATTTTTGTGGTTACGCCGCCCGGATTAGAACAGATCACGGCAACGGAGTTG
>LQAG01000064.1_pt1 | contig 53765 bp, 78 predicted proteins | sample 1535801 | NCBI WGS metagenome assembly LQAG01 (sample SAMN04331584, study PRJNA305678) | bioreactor metagenome | isolation source: bioreactor_3 inoculated with Wadden Sea sediment 1st replicate of a... | place: Germany:Bremen
CTTAGGATGTCGCGACTGATCTGTCAACACATGGATTTCTCGCATGGTGCTTTCATCAGTAATAATATTGGCATTTATAACGCCCGACAACTTTCGTATGGTATTTTGAAACTCTTCTTTACGCTCTATCATATCAGGCCGTCCCCCTAGATTTAACACAAAGCTTGATTTCACTCAGTTTTGTTAATGTCACTTGAAAATCCGATTGTCTATAACTTAAGCCGCACACTTATAAATCAATATAAGCGCTTTGAAACATACAGCACGGTGTGATCATAAGGCTCAATACAGTTTTTCCAAGCCACTCAGCTATAACCATTGTACCAGATTGGGGAATTTATTACGATAGGTATATATTATTAGTTTTCGACTTAATTCGTCATTTTCCTAGGGCTGCTTTTGCTTACTTATGCCTTGTTATACCTTACACTTCCTTCAAATTGAGTTTACTCCAAAAAATTGAAAAGGAGCTGTTAAAACAGCTCCTTAAATTATCAGTTCCTTTGCTTGTTATCATTGCTTTATTGTGATGATCTTATTCCATATTTTCTGGTTCAATAAGACCAAACTTTCCGTCTTTTCTAGCATATACAACATTCATTTCTTCTGTATCTCTATTTCTAAAAACAAAGAAGTTATGTCCAAGGAGTTCCATCTGCATTGCTGCTTCTTCCGGATCCATTGGTTTCATAAAGAACTTCTTATTCCTCACGATTTGTGGACCATCTGCTTCAGTATTTTCAGCATTTGGGATTTCTTCAAAACGAATCGTTTCATGGCCGCGATAGCGCTTTTCCAGTTTTCGTTCTTATGCTTTGAAATCTGTCTTGCCAATTTGTCAATTGCCATATCAATGGACGACTCCATATTGCCTGATCTTTCTTCAGCTCTAATGGTCGTACCTTGTTTTAGTGGAATGGTAATTTCAACAATTTGGTCTGCTTTTTGATGACTAAAAGTAGCATGGACTTCAATATCGCTGTTGAAGTATCTCTCGAACTTGGTTAGCTTTTTCTCTACCTGTTCTACCAGCGAGTCTCTGACATGCATGTTTCGGCCAGTTACGATTACTTTCATATAGTCAGCTCCTTCCACTATAACCCTGAACTTTTATTTTTCTAATCGGATTTTCCGACTGGAATGTCAGGAAGTATAAATATTAAAAATCAGGCAAATTTCTTGGGCCTGACCGGTTTGTGAAAATGTATAATCTATGTTGGTTAAAACGCCTCCTTTGCTGACTTTGTATATTAATCATACCCGACAAAAAATGAAGTAAACACACCTTTGAAGATTTTTCTAAGGTGTGCTCACATTTTCAATCCTTATTTGGTTAATTCTTTGTTATGAATTACCCCTATGAAAATAAATCTCCGCAACAGTCTTTTCCACTATGGCCTTCAGACACTTATGTATATACAAGTGCATATGACTTTCATGGTCAAAACTGTATTGTTGTTTTACATTTTTCTATATAGGTCTCATATAGACTGCGATTTTTGATTTTATCCGTTTTTTCTTTGGTTCATTTGTTTTTGATAGGCCCCTGTCACTCGACTGCCTTGTTTCTTTGTCATAAGTTGACTGCCTAAAGAACCTTGATATTCCCTGCGCAGGCATTCAGGCTTTCCTCTGAGGCTTCAATATTAGACTCTAGCTCCTTTATTTTACCCACAGTGTTCTGTAGGTCAGAAAGCGAGGGATGCTCGCTTGTATCGATTTCTGTGAGCTTAGAGATACCTTCTCTGTCAAGAACATGCCCGTAAAACTTCAGAAATTCAATATCAAGGGCAAGCATTTTTTCTTCTAGGACTGATCGTATTTGATCTATAGCCCCAACCTCCGTCGTTGACTGTTTTTTTGTGAAATAGGTTTCATCCTCAATCAGCTGAGATTTTTTCCTTCATAATATGTAATTTCTCAGCTGATAATTGTATCAGCTTTTTTATTGCTTTTTTGGTATCCATAGGATCGTCTCCCATCAGTCTATGGCACACGTTACAAATCATCTCTTACCACTTTTTAATCACTTGTCTAAATAATTCATCATTTTCGTATAATATATACCACAGATTCTGATTTTGTAACGGGTTAAGCTCATTTTTTCGAACGTGGGTTTGGGGATTTAATGGTTTTGTAATAATTAAAAGGGCAACCCCATGTGATTGCCCCAAGTTTTATTCTTCAGTTGCTCGTTTCATGGCTTCTTTCCAAGTGTCTCTAAAATCAACACTAAGCTCAAGAACTTCATCGAGAATTTCATTGCTTTTTGAATGTTTGCTTCGCTTAATCTGTGAAGTACGTATTCATACATCGTGTCGAGTTCATTACTCACTTCGTAATCCATATTCAGCGTTGCTCGTAATTCTCCAAAGATTGCTTCTGCACGTAATATTGCATTCGAAGTCTTCTCGATCATTTTTTCATCATTGAAAATTTTTTGCTTGCTTGATAAACTTTATTGCACCTTCATAAAGCATTAAAGTAAGCTCTTGAGGCGAGGCTGCCATGACCTTCTGCTCCAGATACTGATCGCTGTTATTCTGTTGCTGATTCTGTTTATTTGTAGCCGCAGGACTCACAAAAGGCTTATTCGGTCTTGACACCACCGTACCTTTAGGTTTGGCATAGTTGTATGGATTTAATACTGCCATGATGAGCTCCTTTCTTTTCTATTTTAGTTTATTGACAAACTTCCCTTGACTTTCATAGCCCTGAGAATAGTAACTTTTACTTTTGATTGTTTTCTGAGCTTCGCTTGTGATGAATGTATTTGAGCAAGTTCTCTTTCGAGAACCTTACGGTACTGTCCCATTGCTTTTTCAGTTTTATTATCAATTTCTAATATTTTCTTGCGCCAATGGGCTTTTTCATTATCACTCAAGTCTCTAAACAAGCCATCTTTTTTCTCGTTATCTTTAACTATGACCCCTCGTTTTTCAAGAGCATTCTCAAAAATATTATACTTCTCGGCCTTTAAGGCTTGATACATAACATCACTTAATCTTATATACTCTTTAAGAATTTCAATATTTGTCATTAATTATCACCAATTTAACCTAATTGTGCCATCAGCGAACTACTTTGAGACTGCATTTCTGATAGGGCTGCTTCCATGTTACCAAACATAATATAGTAACGCTCCTCTTGATCATAGTAGTTATCCCATAAGTCATCAATCCTAAGTTCTAGGTCAACAATTTGCTCAGATAACAGGTTGTTGGTATTTGATGTGTCTCCATCAATACCAGCCTTTTCTAAAAGAGTACCTTTTGAGCCTGATGAATCACGAGTAATTCTAACATTGTTCTGCATTATGTCATACAGTCTGTAAGCAAGTCCATTTTCTTGGTATCGTTCTGATAGATTATCAGTATCTAAATACTCTTTATCAGATTCGTTTGTGAATAAGCTTACAACATCATCATAGCTATTTTCTAAAGCTTCTGTTAGCTTTTCGTCATCTATTACAAGTTTGCCGCCTTCTTTGTAATTATCAGTGGTTTGGATACCAATATCAGCAAGTGTTAACCCAACACCCTCGACAGATTCATACAATGATATTCGCATATCTGTTAACATCTTACTGAGAACCGAATCATTTCTCAACAAACCACTTTTCGCTTTATCTTCCCATCTTTCGATTTCTTCTTCAGACAAAGCTTCCTTTTCTTCAGTGGTTAGCGGTTCATAATCGTAATTTTTCTTTTCAGAGAGTTTACCGGAAATTGATCCGACAAGTCCGTTATAAGTTTCAACAAAGCTTTCGATTTTCTCTTTTATTGCATCAGTATCCGTATCGACAGCCACATTAATATCACCATCAACACCATCATAGGTATTATTTAATGAAAACTGTACGCCCTCGATACTAAATGTATTTGAAGACTTTACTATGGATGTTCCATTAAGTTCTAACATTGCATTTTGGCCAACATCATGGTGGCTTGCATCATCTACAAAACCGAACTCAGTCATAAATCTGCGCTCATTTCAATTTCATTGGCAGATCCATAATCATTGGCAGTCAATGAGAAACTATCGCTTGTACTATTATAATAAAACGAAACATTCACATCGCTACTAGAATTAATAGCCGTTGTTAATTCTGAGATTGTACTACCTTGAGTTATTCCAAGGTCGGTTAATGACACATCATTTATACTCATTGTTTCAAGTTCTGAATTTGTAATGCCAAGAAGACCAAATAAACTTTTATCGCTATAGTCAGTGGATGAATCTCCGCTTTCAAAGCCTAGCCAAGACAAATCATTTTCATTTCCACTTGTCTCCATGATTGTAATTTCACTACCATTAAGTCTAAAATATATAGCGTCTTCAGTTGCATCTGCACCAACAATGCCAGCATAATCTGCACCGAATTCACTTTGAATTTCAGCGTCAATGAGAGCAACTAAATCATCTTTATCTGCAACACCTGATGTGTCCGCTATAGAAATGCTTTCTGTGTTTCCATCAATTGTTAAACTGAATTCAAGTGAAGATGGTAAGGAAAGTAGGTTAAAATCATCACCTGATAAATTTCCAATCCCAACTGAATCTGAAGTCCATTTATCTTTAGTGGCCAATTGCGTTATGCTTCCTATTGTATGATTGTAATTTTGAATGCCAGCTTGTCCTTGAACACTCACGTAAGAAACATCTTCGCCTGCCACTTGAACACTTTCCGTGTACTCACTAAATGCCGACTTAGATCTAAAGTTTGTTTCTGGGTTCAATAAATCAAAATACTCGCTTTGGAAAGCTTGTATGCTTTTTGTTACATCTCTATAGGCCTCTTGTTCCCATTCGTATAAAATTTTATCTCTTTCAGTATTATCAATTTTAGACTTTTCAAGTTTCATCAAATCTTTAATCATAGATTCAGTATCAATACCACTTGCTAAGCCTGTAATTCTATTAATAGACACAGTAACACCGCCTTTTTAAATTGAAAATTAAGCCTTTTCATCAACGAACAATCCAGCTAACTCCCACATTTTTGCAATCATATCTTGGATTTTTTTTGGAGGAAACTCTCGGATCACTTCATTAGTCTTTGTGTCTTTCATGACGTACATAATTGCCTTTGTCTTTTCATGAACGGATCTTTCGATATATCTGTTATAGTTTTCAAGAGACTTATTTGCCTGTTCAACAGCTTTATCAAGCATTTCATCATCAATGACAACTTGATCATTTTTCCCCTGATCTTCGTGCATTTGTATTGTCGCATCAACTTGAGCCTCTGCGGATTCTGATATAGTCCCCTGTTCGTTCACACCACTTGATCCTTTAATATTTCCAACATTACTAATTGCATTCAACTCCGAAATTCTCATGTTCTCCCTCCTCACAATCGTTCTATTTATATTATCGGCATGATTGTCAAATTCTTTAATCAGCGTTACATTTTTTCCTTGACATTGCTTAAAGGTTGTCTTTATACCAGTGAATTGCTTCTTTTATCCCCTTTTCAAAGGACCAGTCTGGTTTATAATCTAAGTTTGCCTCAGCTTTAGATATATCCGCATTACTGTGTTTTATATCTCCTGGACGATCAGGTCCATACACAGGCCGAATATCAACCTCTAGAAGTTTACATAGCGTGTCATATAAGTCAATTAAATACTCTCGCCCACCAAAGGCAATATTATAAGCTTGCCCTGCACAGCTTGAATCCGCCTTGCAAGCTTTCAAATTTGCTTCAATAACATTCTCAATATATGTGAAGTCTCTACTCTGCTTGCCATCACCGTTGATTTTAGGTTGCTTACCTTCTAACAACATCTTAATAAACTTAGGTATAACAGCTGCGTATGCACCTTCAGGATTTTGTCTTCTTCCAAAGACATTAAAATATCTTAACCCGTATGTATCAAGTCCATACAAAGTTTTGTATAGTCTAGCATATTCTTCATTAACCTTTTTTGTTAATGCATATGGTGAAAGTATCTGTCCTTCTCTCCCTTCTATCTTTGGCAAATTAGGTTCATCTCCATAAACCGAAGAGCTTGATGCATAAACAAACTTTTTCACTCTATTTTCTCGAGCGGCGTCAAGCATATTTAGTGTACCTTTGATGTTAACTTCTTCATAAAACACCGGCATTTCAATACTCCGAGGCACACTGCCCCAAGCAGCTTGATGAAGAACATAATCAACGCCTGAACATGCTTTGAGACATGTTTCAAGATTACGTATGTCCCCTTGAACAAACTCAAAAGCATCATTATGCATTAAATGAGAAATATTATCTATATTTCCTGTAGATAAATCATCTAGACATTTTACAGAGTAACCCAGTTCTAGTATTGCCTCACATAAATTAGAGCCAATAAAGCCTGCGCCACCAGTTACAAGAAATACTGAACTCTTATCAAATTTTAAATCATTATATCCCATTCATCTCACCTATCTATAATCTCCAGTAATTATAACCTAGCCCTTCATATTGCTTTCTATCTAGAATTCCTTTTAGGTCAAACAATACTGGAGATCCATTATCGTCTTCCTTAAACATTTGACTTTATTTCATTTGGCTTTAAATTAATAAACTCATTATGTCCAACAGCTAGAATGACCGCATCCATATTCTTAACATCTTCCATAGTATTAAATCGAATGCCATACTCTTGGAAAGCTTCCTCTTTATCGGCTTGAGGATCGACAATAATTGGTCTCAAGTCATACTCTGCAAGTTCAGTAACAATATCAATGACCCTAGTATTTCTTGTATCTGGGCAGTTTTCCTTAAAAGTAAATCCTAAAATAGCAATCTTGGCATCCGAAACTGAAACCCCCGCTTTAAAAAGCTTTTTTATAACATTTTCTACGACGTATTTCCCCATATCATCATTAATCTGTCTACCCGCTAAAATGATCTGAGAGTGGTAGCCAATTTGCTCGGCTCTATATGTTAAATAATAGGGATCAACACCAATACAATGGCCTCCAACAAGTCCTGGTGAAAAGTTAAGAAAGTTCCACTTTGTTCCTGCAGCTTTTAAAACAGACTTTGTATCGATTCCAAGTTTGTTGAAGATAATTGACAACTCATTCATAAAGGCAATATTTATATCTCTTTGAGAGTTTTCAATAACTTTTGCCGCTTCTGCGACTTTAATTGATTCTGCTTTATAAACACCTGCATCTACAACCATTTCATAAACTTAGAAATCGTATCTAGACACTCATCGTCCATGCCTGATACAACTTTTACTATGGTCTCCAGTCTATGAACCTTGTCCCCGGGATTGATACGTTCCGGGGAGTAGCCCACTTTAAAATCAATACCACATTTGAGTCCAGACTCGCTTTCCAAAATTGGAACACAGACGTCCTCGGTTGCTCCTGGAAAAACTGTTGATTCATACACAACAATAGAACCAGTCGTTAAATGTCTTCCGATGGTTCTACTTGCTGAGATTAGAGGGGTCAGATCAGGTGTATGATCTTCATTCACAGGTGTTGGGACCGCTACAATATGAAATTTCGCGTTTTCCAGTTCTGAAGGATCACTTGTAAACGTCATAGTGGACTTTCGTACAGCCTCATCACCCGCTTCTTTTGTTGGATCAATGCCTCTTTTATAAGTGTCAATTTTACTTTCGCTTATATCAAATCCAATGACGTCTGTTTTTTTTGCAAATGCTATAGCTATAGGTAGACCTACATAGCCTAGACCGATAACCGAGATTTTTTCTGACTTATCTTGTATCTTCTCGTACAAACTCATAAAATCACTCCATTTATACTTTGAAATAACGACAGCAAGCAGCATCCTTATTAGAGATGCTGCTCTTCTCGCACAATGACTTACTTTGCAGCAAGCAAGGTATACAGTTCAAAATTGAAGTTACTGTCTATTCTAAGGGCTGCCTTTTTATTGACCACAGTGTGACCGATACGACCTGCAATCAACTCATCAGAGGCATCGAGCAGTTCTTTTTTTGTCAAAATGAGTCCACCAGCACCAGTGTAGAGTGCGTCACGTTCGAATTTTGTAAACTTATCTTGGTTAAGTATTGATTCAAGTCCGCTACCAGTATGCTTGTAGTGAGTTAGGTTATTTGGTCTAACTGAAATAACACTATCAGTATTAAAAATAACCATTGTATGCAACAAATCATCTACATTACTTGCATCAATAAATGGATACTCCAGTGAGACTGTGAGAATATTTTCAACATGCGTGCCCACTTTTGCCAGTTCCCCTAGTATATGCTTATGTGTTTTAACGAGTGATTCATTAAACTGAGAGTAGCTCTCCGGTCTTCTAATAACTCTCACTTTTGATTCATCTCTAAACATATTTTCTAACTTCTCAAGAACCGTATCTTCAGATGTTGTAATAATAATTTCAAATATATGATTGCTTTCTTTAAGAATTTTTGATTTTATCTTCAATGACACAGTGTCCATTCGTTTGATAAAAAGGCCAGTTATGACCTTGAATAAACTGACTCCTCACCGGTATAATTGCTATAGTTTTTGGCACTTGCTTCATTTGATTTTGTAGATAGGTCTTCTTAATAGCTTTTCTAGTATTGAGGATTCTATCTTCGTTGTTGGTCAAATTGCTACCATGACGTCTGTAATAAAATAGTGGTTTATTGACATTTACAACATCAAAACTATTGATAAACTTCAGCCAAAGGTCATATCCATCTTGACAAGCAAAGCTTTCATTATAGCCACCTAAATCTTTTAGAAATTCCAATCGTATTAGTGTGCAAGCACCATGAGCAGGCAAATCATATAATGATACCTCTTCTTCAAAGTTAAATCGGCGTTCAACACCTGTAACCTCACCAATAGCATTCACATAATAATAGTCTGGAAACACCAAGCCAATGTTGGGATCAGCCTCTATTTTATCAACCATAATTTCTAGAAATTCTGGAATGACATAATCATCTGCATCCAATCTCACCAGATAATCGCCCTTTGCAAGACGCATGGCAATATTGTTAGTAATATTGAGACCTTTGTTTTTTTGATAAATGATCCTGACATTGTTTATATCTCTAAACTTTTCGATAACATTCTTACTGTCATCTGTCGAACCATCATCAATAATCAAGAGTTCAAAATTCTTATATGTTTGATCTAGAATGCTTTGTATAGATTGTTCTATATACTCACCATAATTATAGTTGGTAATATATACGGTTACTTTACCTGATCCCATTTATGATTCACCTGCTTTCTGGTACCCCTACAAGAACCAGTCCATCACTAAACCTATTTTCATCCACATATTGTTGAAGCTCTAATTGGAATTGACTCGTTTCTAGAAAAGCTTCATAATGCCCCGTTCTGTTCCCCAGTTGCATTAATGTCTCGTATACATCCATCCCATAGTACCAAGCAGCTGTTGGTTTAAATCCGTTCTTGTAATAAACCTCTGCAGCTGAAGCATCTGAAAATATCATTATGTGTCCCAGTGGGTCCATGTGTCTTAAAATTGTTTCATTATTAATTATTTGTGCTGCTGAACTCAATGACTCTATTCGAGGCACTTTAGAAAGCACCATGCCTCCAAGTTCACTTTTTGAAACAACTTTATAAGCATTTTCAACTATGAGAGAAGGGTTCGTCGTATGTTCTAAAAGTCCCAGAACGTCACTACATCGTAACCTTCATATTCTTCATAAACTTTGTTGAAATCACGGCCATCCATTTCAAGATTCCAATTATCTATTGCAAATTGTCGACTTGACTGGCTTAACTCAATGCCTTCTGCGACCAGTCCTTCTCGTCTACAAGCCTCCACAAAATAACCAGCCCCTGATCCAACATCAAGGATTTTCTTCGGAGGATGACCATACTCTTTTGTATAGACCTCAATCATCCATTTGACCCAAGGCACAGCGATATTAGCAAGTCTCGTTTCAACAGTTTCTTTATTGGTATAAGTCGTTGAATATGTAACATCATTAATATAAAAATCATTAATGGCTTTCTCTTTAGCCCTATACTTTAAAAAAATGTGCCCTGTTTCAGGACTGCGCATGTATTCAGCTCCGTATATATTCACAAGAGATTCACAGTCTTCTGTAGGAACACCTGAAACTGGACACTTATCAACATATTCCATATCTGATTTATCCTGATGATATAATTTTTCTCGTGACTCTTTATAATAGCTAAGGTTTTTTCTTGATTTTTTCTTCACTATTTTTCTTTAAAAGTACTTAGGTCAGTTTTTTTTACCCAAGTACAAATCTATATCAAACTCTTGAATCGTGCCATTATCTTCTCTTAACCACTTTTCAACCTGACGTTCTCCCGAACCACTCATTTCGTTCATTCTAAACCATTTCATTAAATCACCTCTCCACGAAGGTCTTCCATTTTTAAAGGCCCTATGCTTATATATTTTTATTAACAACCTGCATCCCAATTATGTTATAAAACTCTCTTGCATCAATACCATGATTGGGTCTAAGAACAACTAAGTCACTTTCTGTTATGATCTCACCGGGTTCAATGTCCCTTGAAGGATAAACCGCCCGCCTAAATGTTTCAACATGATTATTTTCAATTTCAATAGGTAGTGGCTTCTTTTCTGATATTCCATTAAAAACTTGGAACTCACTTAGCTTATCAATAAACTCAAGAACATCCTTTTTCGTTAATGACACTTGATGGTCTCTAAAAGACCTATTTTCTTTTATATCAGTGAAATGAAACTCAATAATTTCAGCGCCTTTCACTGCAGCATAGAAAATCGCTTTTGATCCAATAGTATGGTCCGAATAACCAATACTAACATCCATAATATTGGCAAATCGATCCATAACAGCTAAGTTCGCATCCTCATCATGAATTGGATACATACTCGTACACTGCAACACAGCTAGCATTTCAGGACTTTTATACACACCATTGGCATTTTGTATAAATTCAACTGAATCCACAACTTCATTCTCATTGGAAAGTCCTGCTGATATAACAATAGGCTTATTTTTTGTTGCAATGTGCTTTAACAGGGGATAGGCTGTCAAGTCCCCGCTTCCAACCTTGTAGAAATCAATATGCTCATCCAGCTGGTCTATCAACTTTGTATCCCATATAGATGCTGTAAAGAGTTTATTGGCCTCTTTAACCATCCCTATCAGTTCTATGTATTGGTCAATTGAAAACTCAAATTTCTTGAAGTGTTTGTTGCGAGTAGGATTCTCCACTTCTGAGACCAAACTATCACCTCTGTATATTTGTAACTTTATACAATCTGCATTTGACTCAATGGCTAAATTCACTAGCTTTTTCGCATACTCAAATCACCTTCGTGATTTCCACCAATCTCTGCTATCAGAAGTGGTCCATTCTTACCTGAAATTTAAACAATGTCTACACCTGCTTCCATGCATTTATAACTTTAGACAAATTTGCGTTTATATGATCATCTCCAAGAATTTTTATAATTGAAGTGATCTTTTTATAGTCATCTGGGGTATCAAGCGCTAGCTTGACTCCAGATGCTTCTGGTACTTCTTCATTGTACACATATAAATATTTTCCACACTCTGGATGATCATACAGATACTTAGTTACATGTTCTTTATAATAGTCATCTGCCGATATCACCGGAAGGTAATCATTGTAAAACTCCATGTTGAGTATTTCAATACTCATTCCAGTTGGAAATGTTCTTTTATCTACATTTGATATAAAATCGTATTGGCCTTCAAAGTGCCAAATTGGACATTTCCAGTAATGTATCTGTATCAACAAACACATTATCACCGTTAATGCGAATGGCATATCGACCGTTTAAGCTATGAGCAGCATTATAAAATCTCGAAGCCACATCATCAAGACTTCCTCTATAACAGCCGATACCTATACTTTCAGAAAATGCCTCTAGCTTATCATCATCACTATGATCTGATGTCGCAAGTATGATTTTTCCTTGTCAAAAACTTTGCACAGTCTCTCAACAATGATCTCTAGAACCAACTTCCCTTCGATTTCCATCAAGGCTTTACCAGGTAGCCGTTTTGATGATAGTCTTGCTAGTATCACAACTGCAATATCACTCATTTCTCTCACCTATCTTTTTCGCTGGTGTTCCACCGTATATTCCATTTTCTTCAGTATCCTTGTTCACAACCGAATTTGCTGCAATAATGCATCCATCAGCAATATGAACCCCTTTGAGTATAGTGACATTACTAGCAATCCACACATCATTTCCGATAGAAATTTCTTCAGCAACATTCCCTTGTTGATTGATATTCATTCCTCTTAGTGCCTTATGATTGCTGTCGACAATATAAACAAAAGGCGCTATTAGACAATCACTCCCGATGGTTATACCTTTCGAAGCGAACATAAAATTATGGTATCCTATTGTTGTCCTTGCACAATTGAAATTTTTGACGTTTCATTACATGAGCAAATTCGTACCCCTTCTTTTACCACAACATCATCACCTATTGTGATGTTATGAGGATACCTCATGAATTTCGTATTTTCTTCAATAAAGACATTCTCGCCTAGATGAACACCTCTATATTTATTAAACTGATATCTCATTCTGTGAAATATGGTTTTTTTTTAGATGCTTTCTAAGTTGGCTCATATTATGCCTCTTTTTCTTTTAGTGCCTTTTTTAGCTTCAGATTTACAGTATAGGTCTACATATTTTTATGAATTTCAGCATTAAATCACGTTGACGTAAATGTTCTGCTTTGCAAGTATTCAGATATCTTTCATATGCACTAATGATTCCTATAGCTTTATTTCTAAGATTCTTTGCTAGCTTAGCGTTTTTTTATTTCTTGCGACAGTTTTTTCATAATGTACTCTATTCATCGGAGCTATAACAAATTTATAATAAGGCGTGTTCGCAAAATTATTATATGTTTCGTCAAGTTTTTTATAACTTCGTTCCACCTGTTTCACATTATTGTTGTCAACCAATTTTTTTAAATTTCAAGGACATCTTCCACAGAATTAATCCCTTCTGAGAAACTCATGAATGACTTGTAAAATTCTACATTTTTGTTGATTGAGATATAGTCATGCTTCTGTCTCTCATATTTTGAATACCAATTTTCTGGCACAATATCTTTCTCAAGAAAAACATCCATGACTTTCTCAAGCTCCATGAACTCGCTTCCTTCTATTTGTGCCCCATATTTGGTAGAATTTATGAATTGAGTTGAAGAAGAAGTTCGCATGATTTGCTCAATGGATAGCTTAAAAATTAAGCAATTTTTGTTTGTGGAACTAACTTTATTTCCATATACATCGTCGACATAGATAATATCTGTTTTTTTCTGATGATTCTGATTTTAACTTTTCATATCCTTTTCTTTGACCTTCCGCATACCATTTGTTGTCTCTATAGGCAAGATTCTGTCCTACAAAAATGACTGGCCCCATTCCCAGTTTCAATATAAGTTGAAGAGCTATAACTGCAATCGAAGGTGCATCATGAATAACCTGAGTTGGATCTGGTTCAATATAATACTTTGCAGTTGTATCTTGTGAAGTAATTAAATGCAGTTTTTTCCCTGGATATGTATTAACAGTTTTCTCACTTACAGTTGTACCATATATCAAGGGAACCGTTTTGATGTCTCTCTCTCTTAAAATATCATGATTTAAATGCTGTGTATTACCCGGATCGTAAGATAAAGTAGCATGAGGATAGACATCGTTCTTAATTAAAATATTTATTGCTGAACCTACCGCAAATATATAAGCACTATTTTCCTTACGTATTTTTTTTAAGATTTTCAATCTCATCGGTTAATGACGGCCCTGATGCTGCAATAATAACAGGTTTATTCTCTAAACTTTCTTTTCCATGACCTAATATATTTGGCGAACTCAATATATTGAAAAAATTAGACAAACTATTTTATAACCCACTTTTTTTGAAATGAATAGTTTGTACTCACGCCACTCCTGACAAACCTAACTTTTTTTCTTAGCTCATTAACAAACGTTGAAAGCTCTTCATTAAGAAAAATTTTTATACGAAGGTATCTCAATAATAACCAGACGCTTCTCAGTATTAGCAAATAGTCGTTTCAAAAAAATTATCTTGATCCTTCTTATTTATACCAAATGCAAATATCACGTACCTGTTTTGATGGAAGGTCATGTTTTTCAATATAAGAACTAAATATTTTAAAACTTGGCTCAAATATTCTTTATTTTCAGATTTTGGGTGTCTTTTTGATACATAATCCAATAAAAAACCATCTGCTACGCCAACAAAAAGTATTAGACTCTTTTTATCAATTTCACCAAGTTTACTCAATATTACTTCTGCTTCATATTCCTTCGAGTATCTGCTAGTGACGTCAAACATAACATCATCTCTTTTTACTCTTAAAGTCTCTTCTTGGAACAAAGTGATTTCCTCGTGATGTTCATTCGATTTTAATAAATCATAATACTTTGGGAAGTTCTTTTTCAAAAAAGTAACATTATTGATTTGCATTATGACCTCCAAGCTTTTCCATCAATTTTAGAGTTGATTCAAAATTTGTCTTTATCTCCCACATCAAAATATCAGCTATTTTCACTGTATTTTTTACTGATAAACTTTGCATGAGCATAGCTAATGATTTATTTAAAGATTCAATTTTTACATTAGCGTCCGAAATCAATCCTGTGCTCTCCTCAGTTATAAAATCCATTTTTACTACTATTTTATATAATAAAAAGTAGTTTTCCATTAATTTTATATACTTAACAATTTCAGTCCATATCTTAGGGTTTGAATTTAAGTAAAAAGCATCAGCAAAATCCTTTGTTAATCCAATTAACTTTTTCAGCAATAATATATATCCATCTATTATGTTGACCAATTGTCCATCACTTTTAACATAAATTTTGTATCCACTCTCATTATCTCTTTCATAATTATCATATTCATCCACATTTACACCGTTAATGGTAATACGGTATTTCTTGTGATCATACACTTTTATGATACTTTCACAAATTTCTTCAACTTCGCCTACTGTATCCAAATTCAACTCGATGTTATTAACTTTTACTTTCATAAGATCGTGATTAAACACTTCCCCCTTTTTGACAATCATGATTTTCTTAAAATCACTTTTGAAAACTAAAGACTAGATTCTAATATAAATGTTCTTAAGAAAATAATAATATTCAAAAAACGGGTCATCGGGAAACTTCCCAATGACCCGTTTAATTAATACTATCTTAGTAACTGTAATACACCTTGAGGTGCTTGATTTGCTTGTGCAAGCATTGATTGAGCTGCCTGCTGAAGGATGTTATTCTTAGTGAATTCCATCATTTCCTTCGCCATGTCTACGTCTCTGATACGAGATTCAGAGGCTTGTAGGTTTTCAGCAGAAGTGTCTAGGTTTTTAATTGTATGTTCTAGTCTGTTTTGAACAGCACCTAGTTTTAGCTCTTTCATCTGATACAGTGTTAATAGCATCGTTAAGCGTTGTAATAGCTGCTGATGCCGCTTCTTGACTTGAAATATCAAGACCAGTCTCTGATCTTTCCATCGATGAAGCACCAAAGGCGTCGGCAACATCAACACCCGATAAAGTGTCATACCCCTTCAAATTCAAATGTAATATCATTACCATTTGAATCCTCAAATCCAATTGAAGTATCACTTGGATTAATAACACCTGAGTCAATACGGTTACCAGATGCATCGTTAAGCGTTAAATTAACAGATGAATCAGAACCGTCCTTTTTATCTGCATCCGTGAAGATGCTATCAAGTTTTCCAGCCTCGGAAATAGTAACATTTGAATCATCACCAGCAAAACTAGATACAAGCTTCAATGTGTCACCACTTACCACAGCTACATTACTGCCAAATGTACCAGCAGTTCCAGATACAGCTTCATTAATCTTAGTAGCGATTTCATCTAAACTATAGACTGTACCACTATCTAACGCAACTGTAATTCCACTTATTGTCGCTCCATTATCATCAACAATTGAGAATTTGAAGTCATCTGCATTTGTTGATGCCGTAACAACCGCATCTTTTTCTGTAATTGCTTGATCAATAGCAAAATCAGTAATGTCATTGATGTTAATTTCAAAACTTACGCCATGATTATCATAAGTGAACACACCTGATGTCAATTGAGCGTCGGCTTTAGTGTAAACATCTGTAGATTGTGTTACCATCAGCATTTGTTATAACAACTGTTATTTTACCGCTGGCAGCCTCTAATCCTTGACCAGAGATCTGGATCTGATTTGTTCCATCAATCCATTGACCAGAAGATGCATCTAATGAGATTTTTCCGCCAGTGAAAGTACCAGCTGAATTACCTGAATCAAGCGTCATCACTTTCCAATTGTTAGCAGTGTCCACACCCGATGTTGTAAAGTCAATATCCGCACCACTTGAAATAGCGTTAAAATCTACTGAAACAGGTGCACCTGACATAAGTGCCCAATCATCAGAACTTATCGAGAAGTTGATACCATGATTGTCATAAGTCACTGTTCCACCAGAATCAGCGTGCGCATAATCTGTGATCACATAATTGTTACCACCACTATCATGAACATCAATTTCAACTTTAACAGAGCCACCTGATGACTGTGTTATTGTTAGCGAGCTATTACCAGATGCTGTATCAATACTTGACCATTTAATGTCATCATCCGAAAAAGTAATTTCATTGGCACCATCAAATGTCACAGCACCAGTGTTTGTAACACCTTTCGAGTAATACATCTCAATATCATCAGCATAACCATCAGTATTGACACCAGAAGCACTTGTGATTTCAAGTTCCGCTCCAACTGCGCCACCTTCAGTTGCTGTTAAAGTAACCCCTTCAAGATTAAACGTTAGGTCAGCTTCTACACCTGTAACTGCATCCCCTTGATCGCCAATTGTAACTGAGTCAGATACAACTTTAAGTGCGTCGGCTCTCATATCACCAATATTTAGACCAAGTTCTTGTGTCTCATTCGCACCAATTTGGAACTTAATATCATCAAGCGTACCGTCTAGTAGGCTTTGTGTATTGAATTCTGTCGTTGATGCAATACGAGTGATTTCTTCAGAAAGCTGATTGATTTCGTTTTGTAGAGCGCCACGGTCAGTGTCAACGTTTGTATCATTGGCAGACTGTACAGCAAGCTCTCTCATACGTTGTAGGATTGCTTGTGTTTCGTTAAGTGCACCCTCAGCTGTTTGGATCATTGAAATCGCATCTTGTGAGTTTCGAGACGCTTGGTTAAGACCACGAACCTGAGCACGCATCTTTTCAGAAATTGCTAGACCTGCAGCGTCATCGCCAGCACGGTTGATTCTGTAACCTGAAGATAATTTTTCGATAGACTTCGCACCAGCATTAGCATTCATGCCTAGTTGACGGTGCGTATTCATCGCCATTAAGTTGTTATTAATTCTCATGAATTATTCCTCCTTGAAATATTGTTTTTGGCTTCCTTGCCACTTATTGATTTGTAATTCACCAGTCGGCCGCCTAATGAAATTACGCTTCAATATCAATATCGGAAGCATGTGTAGAAAACTTTAACTATTTTAAAAGTTTTTCAAACTTTTTTTCTACATTTTTTATTCTACCTAATCGTTTCATTTGTTCGGTACCGATCATCATCGAGTGTTAGTTGTATGGCTTTTCGATTTTCAGCATTTACTATTATTGGACTTGTTAAGTTAAATGTCATGTTTTCAACCTTATTGTCAATCTTGCACACTGTATAAACACCCACTTGCGATGGATCTTTAAGATTCATCGATTGACAAACATCATCCGGAATTTCAAACTCATAATCTGGTCTGAGTAAAAATGGAATAGATATGACAAAGGCCAGATCCTCATTTTTTGTTGACTGTAACCACATGAATCCAACAGGATCATCTGTGTCCCAGTTGTTAAGTATTAAGAATTCATGTTCATCTTCAAATCCCGGCAAGCCTTCATCAAATCTAATGACCATATCATCCTCGAACTCCAGTTTTCCAAAATTCGTCGTGCTAATAATCATTTCTCCACCTCCAACATTTTACACTCAGTCAATGTTTCACCAATATATTCTTACCCACTATTTACAAATGAAACATCTAAGAGCCCTCTTTAAAATAAATTTCTACACAGAAAAACAGCCAGCTCGCGCTGACTGTTTTAATCACTTTTTACTTTTCACTTTTTTGTTTTTTACTTTTTGCTTTTAACGAATGTTTCCAGATTTCTTAAAGCTTGTCTGGATTTCGAAGCCATTTCATTTTCTTCATTAATTTTTTCATATATTTCTTTTCTGTGAATTTCCATATTCTTAGGTGCATCAACACCTATTCGCACACGGCCATCACCTATGTCTATCACTTGTATTTCTATTTTCCCGTCAATCACTATACTTTCATTCTTTTTTCTGGAAAGAATCAGCATTTTATTCAGATCCTTCCTTCACAAAAAATTTTGTGTTTTCATAGTGTACTCTTATCTAAAAATAACTTGTTTTGCTTGACGGGTCGTGTTATTCACAACAACAGGTGACTTTAGATTAATTGTCGTTTCTTGTGGATCCTCTGGTATAACAACCATTGATAAAATTGTTATATCATCAATATCATGAATACCAAGTTTTTCTATTATAGTATCTGGCAAGTCAAAGTCATAGTCTGAAACAAACAGGAATGGATTTGTCACTATAAAGGAAACATCTGAACTCTCCGTACTCTGTAACCATCCAAAAGGAAACATAGGGTCCGGATTTGATATATATACAAATTCATTGTACTCATCAAACCCAAGTATGCCTTCAACAAACGTTACAATGTCATCTTTTGTGTACTCCACTTCGCCAAGAAAATCATTCTGTATTTTCATTCTCTGCTCCCCTTTAAACAAACATGTCAAATTTGGATTGTGTTGTCCATATTTCAAGTTTAGGATACTGAATCATAAATATATTCACACTACCAGGTTCAAAATTTCCTGTAGGTCGTTCAATCTGCGTTTTATTTTCTATTGTACCTTGTTCTACTTGTATGTCATTTTCACCTTCTAAAACTTGAATATCTGGGCCAGACTTCGGCATAGTGACCATATTATAGTCTCTTTTAAACTGTTCCCAGGAATTATACCTGGCATGGTCTGGTAACGGGTCTGGCTTACTCACATCAGCAAGTTCATCCCCTTGGCTAACAGCTCGAGCAATGCCACCAAGCATAAGTTGTCTAGCAATTTGTGCATTCTCAAATGTTAATTCGAGCACACCTTTAAGCCCTGATTCAGAAAAAGCTTGTTGTTGACTAATTTCCACCTTGGGAAGTGTCGATTCAATACTGACTTTGGGGTGTGTAATCTCAAGCTCTAATTCAGGTTGATTTTGATCAATTTCCAGTTGTGCCGCTTGCGTCTCAATACCGATTCGTCCATTTTGACTCCTCATTTGTATACGCAATACGTCCACCCTCTATTCCGTGATCAATAGCTCAGGTTAGTTGATAAAGTCAACTAACGACGGTTGTATAACTCTAGCACCAGTAGAAAGAGATGCCTGATAGACATTTTCTGCATTTTTAAGTTTCATGATAATTTCTGACATATCAGCATCTTCAGCATCACTAAGAAGTTGTGTATAGTTTATACTGTCATCATCAATACGATTTAAAACAAGTTCCATTCGATTCGTTTTGCCACCAATGTCTGATCGTATTGAATTCAGATTATCTAAGTGATCTTGGAATTTTGTAATAAACGACCCTACCGTACCTGTTGATTCTTCTTGTAATACTTCAAGCGCTTCTTCAGCATCAATAACAGCCTGATCAGCGGCTTCTTTGGCCGCTATGTCATCAGGGTCACCTGATTTTGCAATAATTGCAGCTTCTGATGCTGCTTCCTTTGCATCTTCAACCGCTTGTTCCGCATCGTTAAGGGCATTAATGTTATCTTCATCAAGAGCCGCAATAAGATCATCAAAATCTTGCATCATTTGACTCTTACTCGTACGAACCGCACGAATATCAAGTTCTCGAACCGTTCCATTATTTGGTGAATTGATTGTTTTAAATACCAGTGCTTCTTGTCCTGGTTCCCCAACTTTACTCACCACAACATTGGATGTTGGCGGGAATGCTGCATCAATTTCATTTTGAAGACCTGTAATAAGTTCATTCACAGTGTCGTAACCATCCATCTTCATAGTAAGCGTCTTGGTTTCACCATCCAAGGTGATAACAAATTCTTGATCGTCTACTGCTTCTTTTACCATCTCATCATTTATATACCCACCTGTCGGCATTTCAATTTCCTGAGTTTCTCTACCGACATTTGTTATCGATGCACTTGTAAACATGGTGTTACTCGCATCAAAAGATATATCATTTGTAGGTTTTTGATCTTTGATTGCAATTGTAAGTTTCCCATCGGAATTGAAATAAATGTCCGCCACTTCTCGAAGCTTGGTATCTCCACTCTTTGCTTTACCATAATTCTCAATAATGTCCTCTTGGGTTAGAGGGGTTCCCGAGCCGTCAAAAAAGACTTTCATCCACATTAAAGGTATTGCCATCAATTGTAATATCTAAGGTTTGTGCGGAATAATCATCCGTTAAAGTGACATCCCCAACAAGGGCTGTTGTATTGAATAAAGACTGAGCCCCTGTAATATCGACATCATCACCAAACTCTTTTGACTGGATGACAAGGTTGCCCGACTGGTCAAAATAGATGTCAGCCACTTTTGAAAGCACGCCTTCGTTTGGCTGATAAGCTTTTGCATTCTTAAATAGCTCAATAATATCCTCATTATCAAGGGGATCGAACTACCGTCTAGCTTAGACTCGTCAATATCATATGTGACACCATCGACTGTAATGTCAAGATTGTTTGTTTCAAGACCTTTTCCAACATTTGTGCCAGTTCCAAATATGGCTGGATCAGCTGAAGTCAAGACGAGGTTCGGTCTTTCTGCCTTGGCATTGATAACTAGTTTTCCTGTTGTATCAAAGTATATATCTGCAACGGCCTTCAGTATTCCACCACTGGCAGACGTGGAGTTCTCAAAGACTTCAATAATTTCATCTTGTGTTAGAGATCCATCTAAAAGAGATTCATCCACATCGTACACTGATACATTTCCGCTATTTGCAATACTCACATCGAAATTATTGCCTGCTGAATAGTTTGTTGCAGTATTGAAATTTCCTACAAGCGAACGTTGTCCAAAGACTGTTGTTGTCGCACTTATGGTCACATCTTCTCCATGTCTTCGCGCACTGATCTGAAGATGACCGGCATCATTAAATTCCACTTCTGCGACACTTGATAGTAAAACACCACCATCAGATGCGTTCTTAAAGGCATCGATCACTTGGTCTTCTGTTAACTCTGTGAAACTACCATTTAAGACTGACTCATCTACATCAAATGTGTAGGCTGTGCCGTTCACATCCATGGTTATAGTCAAATCTTCTGCTGTATAATCACCAGTTAAGTCAAAATCGCCATATAGTGTGGCTTTTTCAATAGAGTAATCAGCCGTATTATCAAGCTTACCCATCATTGCCCCTTTTGAGGCGCCTACAGTTCTTGCTTTGTATTTTCAACCAGTGTCTCTTTCACTAAATAATTTTCAGGACCTTCTATCTTTATATCAGCGCCAGTCGCAATGGCTTTTATAACAAGCATACCACTGTCATCAAAGTATATATCTGCTGCATCTTCTAATGTTCCTGTATAAGGGCTATAAGCTGTAGCTTGCTTTAACACCTCAATAAATTGATCTTCAGTTAGTGGTGTCACTGAGCCATCAAGGGCTGATTCATCCACATCATATACGACATCCCCTACACGAATATTCCATGAGTCATCACTATCCCCAAAACCTACGTTTGTAGACGCATTAAAGGCTTCAGAATCTGCAACACTAATATTCGTATCCGATGTCAAAGTATTTGGTGTTATAACAAGTTCACCTAGGTCATTGTAATAAACAGTGGCAGTTGCTCCCAGAGTTGTAGGGCCAGGTGCTGTGGCATTTTCAAATAATGCAATAACCCCTGCCTCATCAAGCGTGCCATCAAAAGCAGTCTGATCAACGTCAAAAGTTGTCGGCACCCCTCCCACATCAATAGTAATATCAAAATCATGACCAGATGTGTAACTGATTTCTGGGTCAATGTTAGCTGTAATTGACTGGTGAGCAAAGGTGCTTGTATTGCCTGTGATCTCTACTGTTTCACCTTGAGCAAACGGCGTAATGATAAAATCACCTGTATCAAAAATAACTTCAGCATAATCTGAAAGGGCTTCACCATCTGCATTTACAGCATTCATAAATGTATCAATAACCTCTTGCTCAGTCAGGGCAGTTGTCGATCCATCTAAGACACTTTCATCAACATCAAATCGCATGCCTTGACCATCAATAAACAACCTAATATCAAGGTCTTCCGCTGTATGATCTGCATTTAAATCAAACTGTCCCATTAATTTGGCATCTTTAACATCATAAGATGCTGACAAATCAACCGCTCCCTTTAGTTGCACATTACTGCTATCAGGTAAGGCAACATTGAGAAGGTTTTCTGTCTCCACCATACCAAATAAATCAAGACCATTGGTACTGATATTCATAATATCGCCTATACCGATTTCATATTTGGTTGTCAATCTATTTTCAATTTCATAATTTGTAAAATCAATATTATAAGTCCCATCTGCATTCATAAGTTTTTCATCAGTATGATATGACGAAAAAAATGTATCGTCCTGCATATGTTGTGTTGGCTGCACTGACTATATGATTTTTTTATCTGTTCAATTTTCATTTCGTATTTTATCAAGGTCACCTGGCGCATTGGACCCATTGGCTGCCTGCACAGACAATTCTCTAACACGCTGTAATGCATTATTCATATCTATTAAAGCAATTTCAGTCGTCTCGAGCCAAGATAAAGCATCTCGCGTATTGTTTTTATACTGCTCAAGTTCTGATAAATCTGTTTTATATTTCAACACCTTAGAGATGCCTATGGGATCGTCCGTAGGTGATTGAATTTTTTTTGCCTGTGGCCAGCTCATCCTGATATTCACTCATTTTAATCAGGTTTTATTCACATTGTGGAGCAGCCCAGTGATCAACATATTATTTGTAATACGCATATAACCATCTCCAAAGTTTACGTGGGTTACCTATTATTATCTACCTACCAGACCAAGTCTGTTTACAAGGAGGTCTAGCATTTCATCCATTGTGTTAATCATTCTTGCATTTGCAGAGTAGGCATTTTGGAATCTGATCATATCGGCCATCTCTTCATCGAGAGAAACGCCCATAACAGATTCTCTTGAAACGCTTACGTTTTAACCAGGAGTTCCTGGTTTAGAACAATACTCTTTGTGGCTTGACCATCTACACCTAGATTAGATACCAAAGACTTAACAAAATCATCTGGGCTACCCCAGTCATACAGTTCCACATCATGACGAATGTTAACCATGTTCAGAACATTGTCAGCCCCGCCCGGAAGGCCTTCCACTGTTGAAGAGGCCGCAATTCTATTCACATCTTCTAGATCTTTTGAAATAGAAATTTGGTCTGCTGGAATAACATCCACAACATAGTATCTGTCATCTATTAAGCGTAAAGTTTTGCCTTTTAATTGTGGATTGTTGTCAAAGAAATTTACTCGAGTTTTCTCGAATCAGTTCTGTTGCATCTGCATCTGACATGTCATCCGTTATACCCTGGTTAATTTGATCTGTCACGTCCATAGGACTGCCACCATCAAGACCATAGGCAAGGAGGTGTTCTCTAAAGTCTTCTGTAGACATACCATCAATTGTAAAGAAATCAATATTTGTTTCTCCATGAAGGTCATAGCCTGTGCTATGAATTCTGTTAAATTCAGCTGTTAGGGTACTCATAAAACTATTGAGTTTATCTAAATAATAAGGAATACCCTTGTCATCGCCTTCAATTTCATCGCGGACATCAAGAATACCCTTAACACGTCCTGCTTTGGCCCTAAAAGGAGACCCATCTTCCCAGGCAATATCCACAAGACCTTCAATGTCTGTGTAGTTGTTCTTCTCTTCACGCTCTGTCAGCACCAAACTGTCCGCACGCACGTGGGACACTATTTCATGACCTCCAATAGACACGTGGAACTTATTGTTGTGGTCTTCATAATAATCTATATCTGCCAGTTCAGACATTTTATCAAGTAGGAGGTTTCTTTGGTCACGAACGTCGTTGGCCGTTCCACCAGTTAACTCAGTTTCAAAAATTATCTGATTAAGGTCAGCAATTTGTGAGGCATAGTTGTTTAAGTTGTTAACAGACACCTCAAATTCAAAGTTTAAGTCTTTTTGCAAATCTTTCATGGAAGATGCCATGTTTCCAATCCCTGTTGTGAGGGGCAATGGCACGTTCACGAACCAGGGTTCTTACTGATAGGGACTCAGGATGCTTATTGAGTTCCTGAATGGACTCGAAAAATCATCCATTAACTGACGAATCCCTGAATCTGTTGGTTCGTTTAGTGTTGCTTCAATATTCCTGATAACTTCATAGCGGGCTTCATGTTCTGTTAGCTTACTCATTTCCCCGCGTAATTGAAAGTCTAAAAACTTATCTCGAATTTGCCTAACCGCTTCAACATCGGTCCCTGTACCGAGGGTTCCCATACCGCCTGCTAATATGTCTGGACGATATGCTTTCATGTCAAGTCGCTGACGGCTATAGCCTTCTGTATTTGCATTGGACACGTTATGAGATGTAACATTTAAGGCTCTTTGATTGGCAAACAGCCCTGACATCGCTATACTTAATCCTAAAAATGAACTACTCATAATATCCCACCTTACGCTTTCGCATCAAAGCTACCAGGACGCTTCTTCTGATAGTTGATGTTTGCCTTATCGCCATAGTTTGTTTCTGCTTCATCTATGCTTGAAATGAGATTCACATTGAACTCGATCATGTCCATTGACTGTTTGATGAGTTCACCGTTGGACTCGTTTACATCCCTAACATCACTCATTAAATTCTCCAGTTTTCGCTTGACAACTTCAATTTTTTCTCTTGATCCAGCATCGACAACTTTTGTAATATCATCAATAACATCGACTTTTTGGAGTCCAGTTTCCTTCATGATTTCTGTCACGATTTTATCCCGAATTTCTTCCAATTTCATAAGACTTGCAATAAGGGCATGTTCTCTTTTCGTGATTTTATCTAGTTCATCAATGTCACCCTTGATAATAATGTCTTTTTTCATCTCACCAAGTCGCAAAACTTCCGTATATATTTCACAGTCTTTTTCAAGTGCTAGAATTAATTTTTCAATAATACCGCTCAAACTGGTTCACTCCTTTATTGGTCGATCAATACATGCTATATATTCTTGAAAATGCCTAAAGGTTCTACATTTATCTCTAAAAAAAGCACGGAAATTTTCTTAAACGCATCATATCCTTATGACTTGTTTAAATCGAACTCCGTACTTCCCTGTACATTCACTCTATTCAATTTGTTTCTAATTAATTTGAGAGCAGGGTGTCCCATTCGGTTACCCCTGCTTCCCAATTCGTTCTAACAGCTTTTCTGCTACATCCTCAGAAGATGGCTTATATGTGCCGTTTTTAATCTGAGCACGTATTTCATTAACCTTTTCTTCGCGAACATCAGGCACTTCTTTTAGGGCCTTCATGGCCACTTGAATTTCACGTGCTTGAGAAGAAATTTCAATCTTGTCTTCTTCAAACTTCATGCCTTCAGCCTTCTTTCGCCTTTGGTGCTGTTTTACCATAGGCTTTCATAACACTTTGGATGTTAGGATTACTTTGTATTTTCATTAAGAATACCCCCAATCACACCGTCTTTCTATACATAGTATCGGCATAACTGGGGGTATATTTAACCTTTTTTTCGATTTTTTTTTGATTTCTTATTAACGACGTTTCTTAACATGCATACCATGACTTGACTTTGGTCTTTCATTTTGCGAAGGCGTGTCCTCTTTGCCTACACCAAATGCATCCTTGAATCCATTTTTTAATTCATTCTGGCAAGAGTCACAAAAAACGACCTGACTTTATAGATTTACCGCACCTGTCACACGGATACCCCTACACCTTCACCCCTTAAGTTCAAGGCGCCCTTGTCGCAGCCACTTTAGAATAAGGTCTTCATCAATTTCCAGTTCCTCAGATACTTCTACCACATTGGTGTCTGGATTGTCATATATATATTCTCTCGCTTGCATGAACATATCATCTTCGTCGCTGCTGCAGCGCGCACAATATTTTTGACCTATTTCTTCAGCCTGAAACACACGGCCGCACTTTGAACAATTCTTTAACTTTGAAAACATGATCGCACCTCCAATAAAAGCTTGGATTATTTATTCGTTTCATTCATCCAAGTACATACCCAAGTTTTTCAGAAAATTACATGCAGTGTCTTAATAATCACTTAAACACTTAAATTTTCCTGAAACTTTCAGAGTATTGTCCATTTTTAAACATTATACCATGTGCACCTAAGAAAATCAGTCCCTAAAATTTACAGAAAGCACAGCACCATATACATTCAGCGCCCCACTTTCAAATAATGCCTTTGCACAGGCATTCATAGTGGCTCCCGTGGTGAATATATCATCAATAAGCAAAATACGCTTGCCCAGCACCTGTTTTTTGTCTGCTAAGAATAGTCCATCCATCAGAGCTTTTCTTTCCAATCTGTCAAGGCCTTTTCAGCCGCGGTGTGTTCTTACTTCGCACCAGAGCTTCATGACTGTAAGGAACACGAAGCATATTTGAAAGAGGTTTCCCAATCAGGTCCATTTGGTTAAATCCTCTTTGCCTCAATCGGTTACGATGGAGGGGAACAGATACTATTAAATCTATCTCTTGTGATCTTGTTGCAAGAATAACGTCTCTCATCATTTCTGCCAAAATTTCACCTAAATAAGTGTGCCGCTTGTATTTAAGATCCATAATTAGGTCCTTGCCTATTCCAGAGTAATCGAAACAAGCTTCACAGTTCTCAAGATGACTCACTGATTTCTGGCAATTGTAGCATACACCGACTTCTGTTTCTTGAATAAGAGGGCCACCGCAAGTCTTGCAGGTTGGTCCCTTTATCCATCCAATATCCTCTAAACAAGATTCGCAGAGTCCATAGCGGTGGACTTTATCCAAATCTAGATCCAGATCGCAGGCCGCACAACTTATATGGCCTGGGAATATCAAATTCAAGACAGAATCTTTTATTAGCTTGAGCAAATCATTAGCCTCCACAACCTGTAATTTATGACATCACTCATAAATATATTGATTTCCACCGGTTCTTTTTGCGGCATACATACGTTTATCTGCCACATCCACAAGCTGGTCAGTCGCCTTTGCACAGTGGGGATAACAAGCGATCCCAACACTCATAGTCACCTGGTCTCTAATGTTCTCACCACACTCAATTTCAAGAGTTAACTTTTCAACAGACCGCCTTATTCTTTCCGCTAAATGTTCCGCAGCACTGTAACAGCTATTGGGTAAAATGAGGCAAATTCTTCGCCACCATATCTTGCCGCGACATCTGTCTTCCTTGTATTTTCAGATATAATCCGTCCAATATTTTCAAGTATTCGGTCTCCAGTCAAATGACCATATGTGTCATTGAATGTTTTGAACTTATCAATATCAAGAACAAGCACATAGACCCTTTGACCTGTGAACTTGGCTTTTCTGATTTCACGTTCAAGTGAATCATAGAAATATGACCTGTTATAAAGTCCTGTTAAATCATCCATTTGGGCACTTTTTAGCTAGCGTTTCATGATAAAGAGCACTGCCTATTACCATAGAAACTGTGGATGCCACAGCATACATGACCTCTTCTTTATTCAAATCCATATTTAAGGGGCTTTTATTCGAAAAGAGCAGAACCCCAAATCGATTGCCTTGATGTTCCAGTGGAAATATTCCCAGTGCATTCTCTTCATTCTTGAACCGGACGCGTTCGAGCAAGTCCATGTTTTGGTTCAGATCCCCACACACTATGGCCTACCTGTACGGAAAACTTCCCCAGCCAAACCCGACTCAGGACTGATAGAATACTTCATCACCGTATCAGGATATCTGCCTCTAGCTCGAGTTCACCAGTTTCCTGGGAATACAACATCACGGCACAAACATCAACACCAATACCATATGTTATTATTCGTGTGATTTGCTTTAAGACATTTTGTAAATCTGGAAAGGAGTCCATAACCTTTGTAATAGCATATAAGGTTTCCAATTCATCAATTTTTTGATGGAGGTCTTTTTTGCTTTTAACTATGGTTCTTATGTGAATCAAGTGTGTGAACACACTTACCAAAATGCCTATATATAGGATGATCGTGTTTGTATCAATGCTTTGCAAACGTGTCATTAACAGAACAGCAAACAGACTGAGCAGGGTAAGACCATTTCCAAGCCTGTATCTTTTTAGATGATATGCCCCCATAATTAAAAGGGCATGAAGTATATGAAAAGAATAATTGTTCATCCCTTGCTGAAGGCCTATAAGAATATAACTTGAAATATATCCAACCAATATGAGGGCTGATTCAGCTTTTAATTTGAGAGTGTGGTCTGTCTCCCCAATAAAACGAAAAAACAAATATGCCAGAAGTGTTGCGACTGGAACCTGATATATCAGTCCACCATGAAGTGCTTCGGTTATTATATGATCCAGATTCAAATAGACCACTACAAATAACAAGGCCGAATAGACAAATTTCATGGTGTTCTTCTTTAATTTTAAATTAGACACAATAGTACCACCACCCCACACAAAGGACTTTTGTACTATCATTTTACATGATAAATCCGTCCTTCACAAGACCTTCTAACCTGTATTTAAGTCCAGACAATCGCTCTTGCTGTTTATCATTGTTGACCATTAGGTTCAGATACTTCTTTTCTCCCACCAAGACCACAAGCTGTTTTGCCCTTGTTACTGCTGTATACAAAATATTTCTATTCATGAGCATAGGCGGTCCACTCCAAACAGGCATAACCAGAACAGGAAACTCACTGCCCTGACTTTTGTGAACTGTCACGGCATAGGCGTGAATAAGCTCATCAAGCTGTGAAAAGTCATAGTGAACAATGCGACCATCATCAAAGTGGACAACAACATTTTGATCTGACATGTTCATGCCTTCAATATAACCAATATCACCGTTGAAAACCCCTTCTCCGCGTTCGTCATCCTTGGTTTTCCATTTCATTTGGTAGTTATTCTTTATTTGCATAATTTTGTCACCCGTACGGAAGATCCTCTCTCCTAGCCTCTTTTCAGCGCGTCCAGGTTTGGGAGGATTCAGGACCTCTTGAAGCAGTTTATTAAGCTGAATGGTTCCAATGGGTCCCTTTTTCGTTGGTGTCAAAACTTGAATATCATGCACTGGGTCCAGTTTATAATAGTCGGGCAGACGTTTCTTAACCAGTTGACTGATTGTGCTTGCAACCGATTCCTGCCTCTTCGCATTTAGAAAGAAAAATCTTTATTCTTGGAATTAAGTTCAGGCATTTGTCCCTGATTTATTTTATGGGCATTGACAACGATCATGCTTTCCTGTGACTGTCTGAATATTTCTGTAAGTCTTGCTACGGGCACGGCATCCGCGGTGATAATATCCTTAAGCACACATCCTGGGCCAACGGAAGGCAGCTGATCCACATCGCCCACCAAAATAACTCGGGTTCCTGATTTAATAGCTGACAATAGATGATTCATAAGTAGAATATCCACCATGGACGTTTCGTCAATAATGACCACATCACAAGCCAAAGGGTCTTCTTCATTTTTCATGAAACCCGCTGATTCATTGCCTTCGCTATAGGCATATTCTAAAAGTCTATGAATGGTTTTTGCCTCTTTGTCTGTGGCTTCACTCATTCTCTTTGCGGCTCGCCCTGTGGGCGCAGCAAGAAGCACTTTCAAATATTTGCTCTCAAATATGTCTAAAATACCATTGATTATAGTTGTCTTCCCTGTTCCAGGACCACCTGTGATCACAAGGAGCCCGCTTTTCATAGCCGCCTCAATGGCTGATTTTTGATTGTCAGCCAGGCTGATGCCCTTTCTTTCTTCAAAATCTTTGATTTCACTTTTTATATTCATACCTGGTATTTCCGATGCACCAGATGCCAGTTCTATAAGTTTTTTGCATACCTTTGTCTCTGCATAGTAAAGGGGGGCTGGATAGAGATGGTCATTTTCATCTATTCTTTCCACATGAAGCGTTCCCGAATGAGCATGTCCGATATGACGCCTTCAATTTGTTCCCTTGGAACCGTTAGCACATCTGATGTTTCCTTTATAAGCCACTCTTTTTCTGCAAAAGTATGCCCTTTCATGACATGGTGCCCCAGAACATATTTTATGCCTGTGGCAATTCTGTAGGGTGAAACGGGTTCCACTCCCATCTCCTTGGCAATCTGATCGGCCATTTTAAAACCAATGCCTTGTACTTCATCGGCCAACCTATATGGATTTTCAGAAACAATGTCAATGGTCTCTGGCCCATACAGTTTGTATATTTTCATAGCATAATTTACTGAAATACCATACTTCTGAAGAAAAAGCATAATGTCTTTTAGGGCCCGTTGTTCAAAAAAAGCACCTGCTATTTCATCTGCTTTTTTCTTACCAATCCCGCTGACTTCTGTCAGTCTCTCAGGATCATACTGGATAATATCAAGACTAAGTTTGCCAAATGTGTCAATGATTCTTGCCGCTGTGGCTGGTCCAATGCCTTTTATTATCCCGGAAGCCAAGTATTTTCAATGGCTGTTATATCGGTGGGCATGACAATTTCACTGCTTGTCACCTCAAGTTGCTCGCCATAAGTTGGATGCATGACAAATCGCCCGCGAAAGATCATATCTTCCCCTTCGTGAATGATAGGTATGTAGCCTTTTACATAAAGAAATTCATCGCCTGATTCTACAACGGCGATGACAAAGCCATTTTCTTCGTTTTTAAATACAATTTCTTCTACAGAACCACGTATTTCTACTGACATGATGCACCATCCAATTTTGTTCTACTCCCGACAACTAGGTTTCAACCATTTTTCTTAGACATAAATTATATCATAATATTTGACTGAACAGGCTTAAAACACGAACATACGGTCTTTTTAACCCAAAATTTGGATTTCACTTGCATTCTTATTATCTGATTACCCTTATGTTATATTTTAAAAGTGAAATGCATTAAAAAAAGGGGATGTGGTCACATCCCCTTCTAGCTACTCATCTTACATAAATAAGTTTATGCTATTTTATTTTACGATTCGAAAGCTTCTTTTTTTTAGAATTTCCGCTTTGTCTGTTCTTTCCCAAGGCAGGTCAATGTCCGTTCTGCCAAAGTGTCCATAAGCCGCTGTTTGACGGAAAATTGGCTTTCTAAGATCTAAATCTCTGATGATTGCTGCTGGACGAAGGTCAAAGTGCTTCATAACAAGCTCTTCAATTCTTTCTTCTGCCACCTTAGCCGTTCCAAATGTTTCTACAAGTACAGAAACTGGATGTGCCACACCGATCGCATAAGCAAGCTCTATTTCGCACTTGTCAGCTAGACCCGCCGCAACAATGTTCTTAGCCACATAACGCGCAGCATAAGCAGCCGATCTATCAACTTTTGTTGGATCTTTACCAGAGAACGCACCGCCGCCATGACGAGAGTATCCACCGTAAGTGTCAACGATGATTTTACGTCCTGTTAGGCCTGCATCACCCTGTGGTCCACCGATAACAAAACGACCCGTCGGGTTGATCAGGTACTTCGTTGCGTCATTTAATAGCTCTGCTGGAACAATTGGTTTAACAACGTGTTTAATAAGATCTGCTTCGATTTGCTCACGTGTTACGTCTGGACCATGCTGTGTCGATATAACAATTGTATCCACACCACTGTTTGTCGTCAACATACTCAACTGTCACTTGTGTTTTACCATCAGGACGAAGGTAATCTAATACACCTTCCTTACGAACATCTGAAAGTTTCTTTGCCAACTTGTGCGCAAGAGAGATTGGAAGTGGCATGAGTTCTGGAGTTTCGTTACAAGCGAAACCAAACATAAGACCCTGGTCACCAGCGCCGATAGCCTCGATTTCATCATTCATGGAACCTTCTTTGTGCTCAAGAGCTTCATCAACGCCCATAGCGATATCAGATGATTGCTCGTCAATAGCTATTAGAACTGCACAAGTTTCTCCATCAAATCCGTATTTTGCACGTGTGTAGCCAATTTCACCAACAGTCCTACGCACAACTTTTGGAATATCTACATAACAATTTGTAGAAATCTCACCGCAAACGAGAACCATACCTGTTTTTACAGTTGTCTCACAAGCAACTCGAGCGTTTGGATCTTTCTCAAAATGGCATCCAGAATGGCATCTGAGATCTGGTCACACATTTTATCTGGATGTCCTTCCGTAACGGACTCAGACGTAAATAGTCTTCTTTTCATTAGAGACTTCCTCCTCTACAATTAAATCATCTAAGGTACACACATATTTCCTTACAATCTGGAAAATAATTTGATCTGTCAACATTTCAACTTCGTCATATGTTTTTATGGATCAAATTTTTTTCAAGGCAAGGCGCAAAATTTTTTCAGCTCGTAGGAGCTTGCTCTAATGCACATGACAAAAAGGCGAAAAACATGCAACTGTGCACTTTGAAAATCTTCCCATAAAAAAAAGCCTCGTCGTTGACGAGGTTGTTTGCAAATTATAATTTGCACCTCATCTTCCAGATCACTCTGTGGGATTTAGCACCGTGTTACTACCGGTTGCCGGACGTCATCGGGCCCATTCCCTCAGTCACTCATAATAAGGTGTAAAACCTATGAACTTTTTACTAAGCGATTGTAACACAACAAATTTGTTTAGTCAAACATTTTTCGATATTTAAAATATTGAACAAACACTTAAGATAAAACGTTGAAAACACTTACTTTCACCTTATCAATCTTCTGATTTCCTACTTTGTTTCATAAAAAACCTAAAATTTCGCGGCAAATCAACTTTGCATTTAGCATCTACAACTCTATATGATTCATACACAAGTTTCTTCAATTCTACTCATTCTTTTTTTATCCATGTCACCACTCATAAATCAAGCTTTTAATAGACTTTCTTTTTTGAGCGACCTTCAAAAAACACAAAAGCGACCGGGGGAGGTCGCCATGTGTTTGAGGTATAACTACAACATGTAGTTAGATTAATGATGTTAAATAGGTCACAATCATTGAAATAGGGGGAGAACCTCCTTCTTTGGGGATGAGGTTCCTAATGATGTGCGCCTGACTTTATCAGGCGACTGCATTGTATCATAGGTTTTTTTCCCTGTTAAGACATCCCCTGCGAAAAGCACATTTCTTTGACTGAACAACATTCTTTTGAGGCTAAAATGCCATCTAGGGCACATAAGTGGTTTCATAATTCATTCTGTATAATTATGTATAGGACTTTTTTATTATGACTTTTTTATTGTGAGTTTTTTATTGTGAGTTTTTATATGACTTTCTATAAATGAAAGGTTTCTTTAAAGGACTTTATCTGATTTCGTGCCACAGGCACTTTTTCATCGAAAAACTTCATCTTAACCATATATGTATTATTGAACCAAGGCTCAATGGCTTCAACAAAATCAACATTCATTAAGTAGGCCCTGTGCGATCTAAAAAAATCTATCATTATGGAGTTTTTCCTCTAAATGACTTAGGGAATGGGCATAGGTGAATATACCCTTAACTGTATAAATGGTTGTGTGCTTATCCACTATGGTTGCGTAAATAATGTCGCAAGTTTCAACGGGTATAAACTTGCCTCCATTTTCAAGACAAATCTTATCCACTTCATACACATGGTCTGCATCCGTTTTTTCTATCACAGCTTTAATAGACTGCTTGTTATGAACAATACTTCTTTCCCTAGCCTTTTCTATGGCGTCTCTTAATCTCTCGCCACTTATTGGTTTAAGCAGGTAGTCCACGGCGTTCAGCTCAAAGGCCCGAATTGCAAATTCATCATAAGCTGTTGTGAAAACAATCATAGGAGGATTGTCACCACTCATCCATTTCTCCGCCACACGCACCCCAGTAATGACAGGCATATTTATATCTAAAAAACCAAGTCTACAGGGTCTTCCTTCTGATACTGACAAGCATCAGGCCCACTGCTTGCTTCTCTACAACTTCTATATCCTCAAAATCTTCAAGCAAAAACCGAAGCTCATCACGAGCTGGTTTTTCATCATCCACGATCATGCATTTTATCATATTATCCCCCATTTTTTGTCACTATTTTTATCCCTATCATTCTATCAGCATACTCTTAGACTTTCTACTCTTCAAATGACTTTTATATATTTTTTCAGATTTGAACCCTCTTTACCTCTATAAGCTTAATCATTATATTGTTCATATTCGACTTTCAAACACCCTCTTCAGGTCACTGTTTTGTCAAAGTCATTATAATTCAGTAACAAGCGTCCCTCATTCATTGTAAAGACTCTTGTCGTTTGTTATAATCAAACGAACCAAAAATTAGTAAAAGCAGGTGAAATCATGGATTTAATGCAACTGTTACTTAAAGAGTTTAAACTGCTGCTGCTTGCAGCAATGCCCATCATAGAACTTAGGGGGCCATCCCTGCAGGTATGGTTATGGGACTTGACCCTCTAACATCGGCCACAATCTCCTTTATTGGAAGTATGCTTCCGGTGCCATTTATTTTATTTGGCATGAAGCCTATTCTTGAGTTTATGAGGCGGTTTAAGTGGGCGGAAAAGTTTCTTGATTGGATTGTCAACCGCACGGTAAAAAGAGCCAAGAATTTTGATAAGTATTCCTTTTATGGCCTAATGCTATTTGTTGCAGTTCCTCTGCCGACAACAGGGGTTTGGACAGGGAGTATGGCCGCTTCCATATTCGGCATGAAGGTTAAACGAAGTTTTTTCGCCATTTTACTTGGCAACCTCATTGCTGCATTTGTCATCACTGCAGGAAGCACCTTTGCCGCATCAATTTTTGAGAAAATTCCCCTTCTTTAAATGTATAAGAAACTGGGAATGAAAACGTCAAATATAAATCTTGGATAAAAGCCTTATTTGCAAGGCAAAGCACACCAAGATTTTAACTTAAGAGTCTAGGGGGTCATCAGAAGCTGGCCCCCTAGACTCTTATTTTATAAAGGCAAAGTGTTATTTGATTGTAATTCAATTGTAACTGCTTACACTCTATTTCGTAATACTAAAGGGTTATAATGGTCTTGAAAGGTGGGAACATATTATGAAATACTACACTAAAATTATTGCGGCACTGATGGCAATTGCACTGGCAGTTTCCTCTCCCGCTTCTTTTGCATACAACAAGCTCTACCATACATATTCCATTACATCAGCCCTTGCCCCTGGTGTCACGCTAACCCAGGAGCAAAGAATGACTGATAGCGGATGGTTTAATGTCAATCTGGTGACAATTGATTTAACAAACCCTTCTGTGAAATCAACAGTCCTCTTACCGGAGTATATCTCTCAAAAGGCGACACTTATGGACTTGGCAAAATCAGAAGATGATGTTGTGGCTGCCATCAATGGCGATTTCTTTGATACTCAGGGGCAATCAACACTTGGTATGGTTGTAAAGGATGGTGAGTACATCACTTCATCCATTCACGATGATCGGTTTTACACCTATTTACAACTTGATGATGGCCGATCATATATTGCCAAAGTACTAGGGGAATCCACTAAGCTTACAAAAGATGGATTCAGCCTGGATATCACCTATAAAAACAAACCCTATTTACAGTATGACAGGGCCATAGTCTTTGATCGCAACTGGGGAAATGCCAGTATTGGCAACACCAACTCAGAATCTGTCATTGAAATGGTCGTTGTCGATGACACCATCGTTTCTATAGCCCTCGACCATCCCCTCAGAAAATCCCTGAAGATGGCTATATCGTCTCAGCTGTGGGCACACTCATTCCTCAGATTCACAGCAATTTTAAAGTTGGTGACAAAGTGGAACTCAAAGAAGGTGGCTTCATCAGCCATCTTGACCAGGCCATTGGCGGTGGGGCTAAAATTTTGACTGAAGGTGTACCGGAAACGGACTTTTCCCTAAATATATCCGGTCGTCACCCTCGATCTGCACTGGGTTTTTCCCAGGACAACACCAAACTCTTTCTTGCGACAATTGATGGACGCCATGGCGATTTTACTGGCATGACTCAAACCGAGCTGGCTTACCTCATGGCTGAGGCAGGGGCCTACAACGCTATCAACTTAGATGGAGGCGGATCCTCAGAAATGGTAACCAAGTCTCTTGGTGAGACAAACTTAGAGATTATAAACCATCCATCAGATGGCACAGAAAGACGTATTCACAACGGCATTGGTATTAAAAACATTGGTGAAAAAGGCCCACTTGACCAAATCTTAATCCAGGCCTCACAGGAGCGGTACTTTACAGGGTCAAGCATTGACCTCTCCCTAAAAGGCATTGATAAGAACTACCATCCCGTTGAGCTTTCTAGTGATGCCCTTGAAATAGAGGCCTTTGGTATTGACCATAAGATAGTAGACGGCGAAGTGATCCCACTTGAGGCGGGCACACTCACCATACATGTTAAACAAGGGAAAGCCTCAGGACAAATCACAACAGAGGTCATTGGTAAGCCGGTTCGAATATCTGTTTATCCTCAGACCGCACGTTTGATGCCTGGGGAATCCTTAAATGTATCACTAACAGGTTATGATAAAAACGGATTTTCAGCGCCTTTGAAAGTAAAGGATGTTGATATACTCCAGTCAGGTGTTCATGGTGCTTTAGTGGATTCAAGGTACACCGTAACTGAACCCGGAAGTGGTTACGTGCGATTCAGTCTTGGCGATGCCAGTGCATTCATGTCTCTCGGGGTTGGAGAAAGTTCTGAGCCCCTTTATGATTTTGAAAAAGAACTGGGTACTTTTGTCGCCTACCCTGAAAACGTGACTGGTTCCTATGCCCTTACAAACTTTGCCCGCAGTGGTAAATTGGGTGGTACACTACAGTACGACTTTAAGAAAGACACAGCCACACGGGCGGCCTATGTCAAATTCGGTGATGACGGTCTAAGTCTACCAGAAAATACAAAGAAAATAGGTCTTTGGGTATTTGGTGACTATGCCAACAACCACTGGCTAAGAGGCAAGGTCACGGACACAACAGGAAAGGTTCATACCATCGATTTTACTAAAAATGTGGACTGGACAGGCTGGAAAAAGGTCGAAGCATCTCTTCCTGTCGGATATGAGTTCAAGGCTTTAAATCGACTCTATTTGGTCGAGACTGATCCAGCCATACGAGATGCAGGGGTCATTGTCTTTGATGATCTAGAAGCCGTTGTGACTGCCGCTCCACCTGAAAATCTCAATGCAACCAGTGATTCACCCTATCAATTTAAAACACTTGATCCCGATACAGCAGATCTCGTTATTGAAATGAAAGAGGACAAAGATCAAACAGAATCAGAAGTGGATAGTGATGAGAGTGACACAGAAAAAAGTGGCGATGCAAAAACATCACAGACACCATCTCCTGCCGTAACCTCCACCACTCAACTTTCTGGGAACAGAGTGATAAAAACCTTAAATGAAACAACAGAAATTTTATCTGTTAACAATGACGGTCGTTTTATCAATCGCACCAGTCAGGTGGAAGGCTGGAACAGCATCCTAAACTTTGCACCTAGTGAGACAACCAAGGATGTGGTTGTCATGATGAGTGACTCATATAGTTTCAAGAATAATTTTGATAAAAAACTCTTTGAGGATAAACTCAATCAACTTCGTACCGACTTAGGCAAACGGGTGATCATTGTATCCCCTGGTAAGAATGACACCTTGATGTGATTGATGGCCTTTGGTATGTGACCTATAAAAAGAACGATGATACGGAACTGCTTTTCGATTTTGATGGCGATATTCCTCAGGTTGAAAAGGTGACATTTTTGAGTTTGATGAATAAGAAACGTAAATAGTTATCACTTAAAAAGGAGATATCCCACTGGATATCCCCTTTTTTTATAGTTCTAATATTCTAGTGTTTCAATTGATACAAAATTGACTAAAAGTGATTTTTAAACTATTGCATAAAAAAAAGCCATGCAATATGATTACATGACTTCACACTCCCTTAATTTCTACTGTACAAGACCAATCATAATAGGAATACTCACAATAGACAGCAGTGTTGTTATGAAAATAAGCTTGGAAGCCAGTTTAAAATCCGACTTATATTTTGATGCTATTATGGCTGAGTTTGCAGCAGCCGGCATGGCAGCCACAACCACAGGAATCACAAGCGTTATACCACTCACCCCGAAAGCCTTCAGTCCGAAAAAGACAAGCAGGGGTATGACAACCAGTCTATGAAGTGTCAGCACATAGTCTTTCCAGTCACTAAGTAGTTCTTTCGGATGAACTTCAGCCAGAATAAAACCTATAAACATCATAGAGAGTGGTGTTGTTGCACTCCCTATCATTTTCACGGTTTTGAACAGTGGGCCTGGCAGTTTAATGCCTGTCAAAAATAAGGTGAAACCAATAAAAACAGCAATCATGGCTGGATTAATGGATGACTTGATGATGGAAAGAACCGATCGCTTTACAGCATCTTCCCGATGGGACCGCTGCATGATGAAGACCCCATAAGACCAAACGAGGACAGAAAAGGAAAGATTATATATAGCCGCATAAAAGACAGCTTCTTCACCAAAGGCCGCATGCAGGACTGGATAGCCCATAAAACCACAGTTTGAAACACCGCTATGTATTCATAAACATCTCGAGCCGCCCCTTTAATTTTTAGAGCCCTATTCAAAAGCTTAGCCAGTACAATAGACACGCCGTAAATGGTAAATGATAAAAATACAAGCATGCCACTATTTATAAGGACTTCCACAGAAAAGTCAAAAGCCATAGATGACAATATAAAAGCTGGTAAACAAACATTGATAACGAGACTGCTCACTTCTTTATTAATATGTTCTGTTACAATGCCTCTCTTTTTAATAATAATCCCCGCCACGATCAGCAAAAATAGGACGAGCACCTGTTCCATACCTACCATTTTTTCACCTACTCTTCTCCATTAAGAAAATCAAAGAAATCCCCATAGCCGCTGTTTACGAAATCATACAAAAGAGGCACATCAATGACAAACTGTCCGGCTGGCCGAATCAGTTTATCCCCGCTCCAGTTTAGGAGTTCTGATTCAATTTGCTCAAGACTTTCTTCACTGAAGCTGCTGATCAGCATTTGATTTTCGTCAGTTATGTAATAAAGTCCAAGAATATCCCCACTTAAAGTAGAAAATTGAATGCTCCACATGGTCATTGTTGTCTTTAAATCTTGAATAAAGGACACCAGCCTCGTGCTCATTGGCCATAAGCTCCGGATACTTGTCCTCTAAATCAAATCCAAAATTCTCATCAAGGAGCGTATAAACAGATATGAACTCTTTCTTCTTGAGCATCATAGCTGCTTCTATAGATGAAACTTTCATCCCCTGAACTATTTCAGCGGACTTGACCTTGAAAGACGTGCTTGATTCATTCAGAGCAATTTCAGAAATATACATATAATATCCTGTTTGTCCGTCAATCAATGATGTGACCTCGTAAAGGCCTTCTGAAATGGTCTTTATGGACTCACGAATCAAGGTGCTCGGCGACACTGTTAAACTTCGAAATTCTGCATTGCTTTCTGTCTTATTCCATAAAGCCCGACGTCCAGACCAATCATGTCCCACCGTACGCATCATAAAGTAATGGATGGTTCCATAAGCTTTTGTTTCAGGGGACAAGGCTCTGCAGATCACATCATACTCATCAGCATTATAGATGGCTGTCTTATTGACATTCGGGAAAGCCTCTTCGATTTCTGGGTACTCTCCCAGACATTCTGGCGCAACTGCAACAGCAGACTGAAGCATAATTCGAACATCTTTCGCTTCTAGGGAAACAAAGTCTCCACCAAGTCCACCCATCATACTCATGATTTGCTCATTTAAAAACGCTTCATCAGGATTAATATAGTACTCATACCCATCGATTCCATATGACTCGTAATCCAAATGATAAAGCTCATGAAAATACTCTTCCTCGGATTTTTGCCAAACAACATGAATACCCACCACGCCCATAAGCCTTGTATTTGTCGCCCTAGCACGTAAAAAATGGTATCCGCTATGCAGTTTTCGTCCATAACCACCTTCAATGACAGTCAGGTTGAGTCTATTTTTCATGTTTATCCAGCTTTCTCTATTGAGCGATTTTCATATCGCCTACTATTTGTTATATGGGTAAAACCCATTCATCTGTCTCAAGGTATTATAACATTCATAGTGGTCAGGTAAAAGGCTGATAAGCATTTGCCTATCAGCCTGTCACCACATCATATATTTTTTAGATCATTTAACCTAAATATTTTCAACGAGTTTAGCAACCTCTGATTTAAGAGATTTCAATTTTAGCTTTTACAGCTTCCTTTGAATCCGATTTGGCAGAGAAATAGAACTTAATTTTAGGCTCTGTTCCCGATGGTCTAATAGCAAACCATGATCCATCTTCCAAGAAGTATTTGAGCACGTTGGACTTAGGAAGACCTGTGCCTTCCGCTTGACAATCTAAAACACGCTTGACACTTGTTCCATCAAAGCTTGAAGGGGCATCATTTCGCATGTGATTCATAATTTTTGCAATCTGCTCCATTCCCTCCTTGCCTTTCATTGTCACGGCAACAAGGTCTTCAAGGTAATAGCCCACCTCTTCAAAAATTTCGTTCAGACGCTCATACAGGCTCTTCCCTTGTGACTTATAGTAGGCTGCCATTTCAGCCACCATCATTGTGGATACAACGGCATCTTTGTCTCGCACATCTGTACCGATCAGATAGCCATAACTCTCTTCATAACCCATGATAAATGTATGACTGCCCGTCTTCTCAAACTCTCGAATTTTTTCACCAATAAATTTAAAGCCTGTTAAAGTGCTCATAGACCCGACACCATACTTATTTGCAATCACTTCACCAATTGTTGATGTGACAATTGTATTTATGATTACAGGATTCTTTGGCATCTCCTTCATGGATGACAAGACATAGTCTACAAGAAGGGCACCCGTCTGGTTGCCATTTAAGAGTTCGTATTTTCCTTCATGCTTTACCATAACACCGACACGATCACAATCAGGGTCCGTTGCAACAATAATGTCCGCATCCGATCTTTTAGCGTATTCAACACCCATATCAAAGGCATCTGGCTCTTCTGGATTTGGCAGTCGTAGTGTTGAAACTCACTATCAGGCACCATCTGTTCCTTAACTGGAATGAAACCTGTGTATCCCGTTTCCCTAAGAACACGTTCAACCGCTCTTGCACCTGTTCCATGTAGAGGACTGTATACAATTTTTAAGTCAGATTTAATGCTTTGGTCAAGGTCGCGCTTTATATGGGTCTTGATCATCTCAACATATGCCGTGTCTTGGTCATCTCCTAGAACGACAAGCAAATCTTTTTCTCTTGCCTCTTGCTCTGACATGTGTTTGATTGTGGAATAGTCTTGAATAGAGCTCACTTCATCCACAACTTTATCCGCTTTTCAGGCACAAGTTGACAACCATCTTCCCCGTATATTTTATAGCCGTTATACTCTGGCGGATTGTGACTTGCAGTGACCACGACACCACCTGATGCCCCTAAATGTCTTACAGCATAAGATAGTTCAGGCGTTGTTCGAAGGCTGTCAAAATATAAGCCTTGATACCATTGGCCGCCATAACCAGTGCCGTCTCAAGGGAAAATTCCGGTGACATCCTACGGGAATCGTGGGCTATAACGACAGATAGGCCTCCAGTGTTCTCACCCATCAGGTAATTTGCAAATCCTTGTGAAGCTTTTCTGATAACATATTTGTTCATTCTATTTCGGCCTGCGCCAATAACGCCACGCATACCGCCTGTTCCAAATTCAAGATCCTTAAAGAATCTATCCTCGATTTCTTTTTCATCTTGACTGATCGACTTGAGTTCTTTTTTAAATTCATCATCGAAATACGAATTGTTCAGCCATGCTTCATAATATTCTCTGTAACTCATTTTCAAACCCCTTTTCACTTTAGGCAACTGCAAGATGACAGTTCAAGACCACACCCAGACCATGAATAGTCACAAATAAACTATTACACATGTGTGATATGTCTTGTCGACCGAAGACTTGCAATCCGCTTGCTGATCTTTGTGCTTTACCGATAATTTTACCCTTAAAAGTCCAGTCCATGCACTTGATGGACTTTTTTGAGGATAAATCATGAGCCCGGAATTTATGTTTCCCCATATTGTCCTTGATTATATTTTAATTTCAGATCCAGTAACAGGATGATCTCAAGTATGATCCATGCAATTGGATGTCTGAAATGAATATGACCTCTTAATAAAAATAATCTAAAAACAAGAGATGTTCTCGAGTATTGTCTTGTGTAAGTGCTTGTATCGCCCACTTGTTAGTATACCACAAGTTGGAATTCCTGATGGTCAAAAACACAAAAATGAGGATGTTTATAGCAACATCCCCAAATTTCGACACTTAATTTTTAACATCCAAACACAATCAAACCATGTTCAACCCTGTCTGAAAAATATCAGTCCGCTTGACTTTACTCTGGTTGATCAACAATTCCAAACATTATGGTGCCTTTGCAAGCCACCTTATCATCCACATAGGCAACAGCTGATCCTTTTCCAATACCTCTGCGCATAGACTCAATTTTTACTTCCATACGAAGGGTGTCACCAGGTGTCACCTGTTTTTTAAATCTTACATTATCAATCCCTGCAAAGACGGCCAATTTACCCTTGTTCTCCTCAAGGCTCATGAGCGCAACTGCACCAACCTGTGCCAAAGCTTCAACTATTAGTACACCTGGCATGAGTGGATTGCCCGGGAAATGCCCCTGGAAATAAGGTTCATTCATTGTGACATTCTTTATACCCACTGCACTTTCTCCAGGTACGAATTCTAATATACGATCCACTAAAAGAAATGGATATCTGTGCGGGATTATCTTTTGAATTTCTATCGTGTTTAACATAATACGCCTCCATTGATACCAGTTTTTATTACCTGGTGCTATTTATTTCATTATACACGATACGCATTCATTTCTCCAGAAGAATTCACATCTTCATTTTCATAAGACAACCTACTTATAGTCCATCTCAGGTAGTTTTGGTCTTGTGACCCAGTTATAAGGTCCAGATTCCAGGGCATATTTGAGCCGTGGAAGAACAATGTTCCCCCAAGCATTTTCAAAATAAGCTCTAGATTTTTGCCATTCTTTTGAATAGCCATACCCAACATTTCGAAATATGATCAAGGTCCCCTCTTTGGTCGGTTCCAAGTGAATAAGCACAGTTGTCATTTGGTCTCTCAAAGACTGGATAACAGGTGGAGAATTCCATGTGAAAGATAGAAACCTGTTCTCTTCCATAGCTAGAATATGCATGCCTTCAGACCCTCTTTGTCCTTCTGGCGCTTCCATATCAAACAAGATGACAAAGTTTCCACCAGGATAAAACTGTGCCTCCACATGGGGGAAAAGAAACTCTTTAGCCCAGCTTCTGTCGTCAATATCTTCCATACCTTTTCAACAGGCACCGTCAATTCAAATTCAAAGTATAATTCATGTGCACATTCTTGATCCAAATGCATTCTCATCTTCAACACCTCTATATCTAGTAAACCACCTTAAACAAGTATGTATGACACTGAGTCAGACCATCATCAGTTACTTAAGTTTCATCAACATATGCCCCCACCTTCTTGATGGTCCTTTTTCACTATTATAAAAACACTTAAATCCTGTAAAAATCGCATCTGTAAATAAGCTTCAAACTTAAAAACCATGAATTTTTAAAATTCATGGTTTTGGTCTATTCTATATATACCCGTAATATTTAAAATTTTGCATTTATATTTCATACAGGCTCAGAAAACTTATTTTTATCTTAAAACGACGTAGGATTGTACCTTTATACTATGAAAGAGTCATTTCAATACCTAACCTTTTATGTCAAGTTTTGCAGGCCTGTCTTCTGAATCATTCTTTTGATCTTTATCTTGATCAGATTGACTCACTTGCTCTGAAGCTATAGCCTCATCTCCGATTCCATAGCGCTTTGACATTTGCTTAAAGATCATATCACTGATGCCAATGCCCTGTCCTGATGAAATTTCATCCGCTAGCTTTTCATCATGCATGCTTTCAAAATTCTTTTCGGGCGTGGGATTTTTCGATAAGGTTCTCTCCCCAGTCAGATGACTTTCGCATGGTCTTGAAAATCTCGTTGATAAAAAATGCTTCAAACTGCTCTGAGGCCTTGCGAAGTTTATCAGCATCACCACTGTCTTTTGCTTTTTCAAAAGTGTCAGAAAATGACTTTAACTTTTCTTCCTCCTTCTTCGAGGACACCTGATCTGATAGGCTTCCTGTCAAAAGAGCTGAATTGTCAATTCTCATACACGGTCACCTCTATCGTTTCAATCGACTTGCAAGTTCAAGCATGGAATCAGCTGTTTGGATGGTCTTTGAGTTAACTTCATAGGCTCTTTGAGCTGTGATCAAATTGATCATCTCTTCAACGACATCAACATTGGATGTTTCAATAAATCCTTGAAGGACTTCTGCATCACCGTCTTCAAGTTCGGATGCTTCCCCTGAAGCCGCTGTAGACTGGTATAAGTTATTCCCTAGAGCTTCTAGTCCTGGAGGGTTTGCAAATTTAACAACCTGAAGCTTGTCAATAACCTCTTCCACTTCTTCATCATTTCGAAGAACAGAAATATTACCGTTCTTATCAATGGAAACCGACCTGACATTTTCACCTAAATCAATGTCTCCACCTTCACCTTGGATAAAGTAACCATCCGTTGTGGTAAGAAAGGCTGAACCATTTGTGATGCTGATTTTAAATCCACCATCACGGGTATAGCGTTCTTCTCCGTTTTGATTGTTTAAGACAAAGAATCCGTCGCCATTGATGGCAACATCAAGTTCTCCATCTGTTTGTTCAAGTTTCCGTTTGTGAATGTTCTTGAAGTGGCTGATGGCAAAACACCATGTCCAATTTCAAGGGCAACAGGTCTGCCTTCACCATCTAGAAAACTGTCCGATGACAATTTCTCATAAAGCATATCTTGAAATTCCAGACGTTTGCTTTTTATAGCCAACTGTGTTGACATTTGCTAAGTTATTCGAGATTGTATCAATTTTTAAGTTGTAGACCTTTCATGCCTGAAGCGGCTGACCACATAGCTTTCATGGTTAATCCTCCCTACTACCTCACTTGACCAATCGTATTAACGGCCTTATCAAGTATCGTATCATGTGTTGTAATCACGCGCTGACTGGCTTCATAATTTCTCTGAAGTGTCATCATATTAATCATTTCTGTAATGGAATCCGCGTTGGACTGTTCCACAAAATGCTGTCGAACAGAACCTTCAAAATCCTTCATTTCTCCAACCGGCTCCTCTTTCATGCGGTAATAGCCTCCGCCCATTTTTTACAAGATCGCCTTTGTTGGTCACATCAACCAGTTGAAATTTATCTATAATTTCATTGCCGTATATTATTTCTCCAAACTCATTTGTGGCAATGTCTGTGTCCTCAATAATTATATCTCCGTTGAAGCCTTGAACAGGATACCCTTCTGTTGTTAAAAGCCTACGTGAAGCATCTGTTTTAAAATGTCCATCACGGGTTAACACTTCACCAAATGGTGTGTTTATAACAAAAACCGTCGCCTTCAAGGGCAAAATCAAGTGGTTTTCAGTTCGTCTAAGCTGTCCCTGGTAAAATCCGTAAATATACGTTCCAGTTTAACACCTGCTGAAAGGGTCCCGATAACCCGTCTGTCTGTTCCTGACACCAAGCGATCTATGGTTTCTCCACCAACTGTAACTTCACCGGTCTCGGTAATATTAAAGTTGCCTTCTGCGCCCACTTGAATAAAGTTACCACTTGCGCCTAGGAGTCTATCTCCCAAGTTCCAGTTTTTACTCCTGTCACTATTTAAATAATACGTTGATAAATACCCTTCTTCATCAACACTAAATCGAACCTCTTTATTATGACTCACCCCAGTATCTGTGCTCACTCTGAAGTAGCCAATGTCGGTGGAACCTTCGTATCCATCACGACCTTCTTCCACATTAACACCCTGCGGTAAACCTTCTATGGAATATTTGGAACCGTTGAACTTCCCCATTAACACGGCATTAAATGATTCTGTTGTCACATCATCTCTTTTGAAACCTGCAGTCTCAATATTTGCTATGTTATTACTAATGGCATCCATTTTCTTACTGTTTGTTATCATTGATGTGCCTGAAATATATAATCCGCGGATCATGAGAAAGCCTCCCGTTTTCAATAATCGTTATCTCACATAGATTATCGGACGGAAGGCCTTATGTCTTTAGTGTTTTTCATTGATTTATCAATATTTTTTACGATTTGTCAGGCTATTTGAATGCATTTGCAAATTTCTCGATTTCTAAATGATGAATCTTCTCTTCCGACTCACTTTTCTTGACAACAATCCGGGTGATGACCTTATCAAGAAAGTGCATTTTGTCAAAATCGAATCCATAGCCGAAATAGCCTTTGACTTTGGCGTGTTTTACAAGGTCTTCTGGAAAGTTCTCATGGATAACACCCTTGGCCTCTTCCTGACGGATGCCTGTAACAAAGAAGCCAGCTTCTTATTCATAAGCAGTCGCTGGTAGCTCTCACAAAAATCTAGAACTGTCACACTTGGTTTTCCAACATAGATAGAAGAACCAATAATAACATTATCAAACTTTGTAAGATCAATAGAAAAATCTTTTGTGCAGTTTTTCAAAACAACATCGTTGTCCATATGCTCACCCAGGCGTTTTGCCACTTTTTCGGTGAATCCATATTTGCTTGAATACAGGATTAAAGTTCTCATATTCAGTCTCCTAACATCACTTCCACTCACTTTGTGTCCTAACATATATTTTACATTTCAAATTTAAAATCAATCTGTTCTGAAATCACTTACCCTATTTATATTAAACCCTAAAATTCTTTCAATCCCCTTAGGCAATGATTAAAAATTCATAAGAAAATTGTCGAATTCTTGAAATTCCTATAATTTTTCAATAAAAATACCCCCACACAAGTGTGAAGGGGTACTATTCATTCGTTTAATGGCTTAGTAAGCCCGTGCATTTTTACGGTTTGTAATCATGGACTTCTCGAGAACATCAAGATGTTCTAGGGACATGCCCGTGCCTTTAGCCACACAGGAAATGGCTTCCTCTGCAATATATGTTGGAATGCCTGTACGCTTTTCAAGCAGCTTGTTTAGGCCATGTAAAAGGGCCCCGCCACCTGTCATGACAATACCTCGTGAGCTAATGTCTGATGCAAGCTCAGGCGGTGTTTTTTCAAGAACAGCATGAACAGCATCGCTGATTGCATTCACTGGTTCATGAAGGGCTTCAAGCATTTCATCACTCGTTACAGTGATGTTTTTTGGCAGACCTGTGATAAGGTCACGACCACGACAATCCATTTTGATGGCCTTTGGTCTTGGGGCTGCGTCCCAATGTTGATTTTAAGCTCTTCAGCTGTACGCTCACCAATAAGAAGGTTATGGGCCTTTCTCATATATTTAATAATGGCTTCATCAAACTTATCACCAGCCACTTTAATAGACTTGCTTACAACAATACCACCTAGTGAAATAACAGCAATATCCGCTGTACCGCCACCAATATCTATGACCATATTGCCATCAGGCTTAGTGATATCAAGACCTGCGCCAATTGCAGCAGCGATCGGTTCTTCTATTAAGAACGTCCGTCCGCCACCCGCTTCCATAGTGGCATCAATAACTGCACGTTTCTCAACTTCTGTTACGCCACTTGGAACACATACGATAATCTTAGGCTTAAAGAATCTTCTTCTTCCACAAGTTTTATTGATAAAGTGTCTAAGCATTCTCTCAGTCACTTCATAGTCTGAAATAACCCCGTCCTTGAGTGGACGAATTGCAACAATGTTTCCAGGTGTACGACCAAGCATTTTTCTTGCTTCAGCCCCAACAGCCAGAACCTTGTCTGTGTTTCTATCGATTGCAACAACCGATGGTTCTTGAAGGACAATTCCCTTACCCTTGATGTATACAAGAACGCTGGCTGTCCCCAAATCTATTCCTATTTCCGCACCAAATCCGAACATCCCGATCCACCTTCCACGTCAAAATTCTAATCCCAATGCATTTGCAGTATTAGCATACTTCATAAATGCCTTTTAAATTCTGGATATTAAATTACCATTAGTTTGTTTCTTCAACACGTCTAATTCTAGCACCAACAGCACCCAGTTTTTTCTCGATTTGGACGTAGCCTCGATCGATGTGGCGGATTTCACTAATCTCTGTTTCACCTTCTGAAACAAGACCAGCTAGGATAAGGGCTGCACCAGCTCTTAAATCCGTTGCTTTAACTTGAGCCCCTTGAAGTTTCTTAGTGCCTTGAATCACAGCGCTATGGCCTTCAATTTTTAATATTTGCACCCATTCTGCTAAGTTCCGCAACATGCATGAATCTGTTTTCGAACACAGTCTCATTGATGACACTTGTTCCTTCAGAATAAGCCATTAAAGCCATAAACTGTGCCTGCATATCTGTTGGAAAACCTGGATACGGAAGTGTCGTAATGTCCACTGACGTAAAGTCTGCCTTACCCCTTACGCGGATAGCATCTTCATATTCTTCAATCTGAACATTACACTCTCTAAGCTTTGCTATAATCGGCTTTAAATGACTTGTAACAACATTCTCTATCATAAGGTCGCCGCCTGTTATAGCTGCTGCAACCATATATGTACCTGTTTCAATTCGATCAGGGATAACTTCGTGCATGGCGCCGTTCAGTTTCTCAACACCCGTCACACGGATTGTATCTGTCCCAGCACCCTTAATAGATGCCCCATCTTGTTCATGAAGTTTGCAAGATCGATGATTTCTGGTTCTTCGGCAGCATTTTCAATAATTGTCTGACCTTCAGCAAGGGCAGCCGCCATCATGATGTTTGCCGTTGCACCAACACTTGGAAAATCAAGATAAATCTCAGCGCCTTTTAGGCGTCCTTCCACCTTGGCTTCAACATATCCATGACCAAGTTCGACTTCTGCACCAAGGCTGTAAACCTTTTAAATGTAAATCAATCGGTCTTGCTCCAATGGCACATCCACCGGGCTGAGAAACACGGGCCACACCATAGCGTGCTAGCAGTGGTCCCATTGCATAGAAAGATGCGCGCATTTGCTGAACAAGCTCATATGGTGCTTCATGGCTTGTCAGATTTTCTGCACAAATTTCCATTTTGTCGCCCTCTTTTTTTTACTTTAGCGCCCAAAACTGTCAAAAGTTCAGACATAACGCCTACATCTCTCAGATTAGGCACCTCATCTATAACACAAGGCTCAGCAGTTAGAAGCGTTGCAGGCAGTAAAGCCAGCACTGAGTTTTTCGCCCCGTTCACCCTGATTGTTCCCTTTAAAGGCTCACTCTTTTCTACTATGAACTTTGACAATGTTAACCTCCTCGTACGCAATTCATTACACCAATGCCACTTTTTCGCACCGATGGGTGATTACTTTCAGCTTATTCTTTCGAAAGCGGATATCCGCATAAATTCAAAATTTCCTATTCAGAATTTTCATGAAACTCGCCTATGAACTTTGAGTCTACTTCATTGACCAAAAGACCATGCGTGGTTCCCTGAGCATTCTATGTCAAATATATGCACAGTCTCAAAATCAACAGTTCCAGATTTGGTTCAACCAACTGAAATTACTGGTTTCTGCTCATTTTCAGACTCCACATCTACTTTATTATATATCAAAAGTTTTTCAAACACCACTGTTTGCAACTATTTTTACTGAATTTTATCTTTTTTATCTATTATTCCTTGAATCTCCCCTGCCATATAATGAAAAGAAGGCTTTTGTCATGGTCCATCTCCATCAAACTTCATGTCTTGCAGACAGAAGCAGATATAAAATAAAAGCTGTATGATCCAAAATTTCCTGGATCATACAGCCTCTTTTACCCTACAATGCCATTGATGACCCTTTCCATCGGTCGCCCTTGCTCAAATTCCCACTGAACCCCATATGGATCCAACCAGTAGAAGAAGGTTTGTGGGTCTGGTGTTAGCTTTTGAGGGGGACCATAGCCTTCACGAACGGGCTTGATCATGGTGACCCCCTCTTGGTCTTTTAGCCAGTTGTATGCCGCCACAGCATCTGAAACTTCAAGGGCGACATGTCTAATCCCACCAACGTCATTGGTCTTATGGTAGTGAATTTCCTGCTCCCCTTTTGGATACTCATACATCATCAGTTCGAGATGGATTTGAGCATTTGGATGATACAAGAATCTAACGAGGACTTTGCAATCATCAAACCCAGCATCTGCTGCAAAGTGCTGGTTTGTTTCTGGAGGCAACCATAGTGTCCATGCTTCTTCAAATCCAAGGACACTCTTATAAAAGTCTGTGGCTTCATCCATCATTTTCACATCAGCCACAATCACATTCACATGGGAAAAACCAAGCACAAAGTCTCTTGGATCCATGTGCCTTGGCTGAGGAAAATCTTTTGGAACACAGCATCGCCCTCTTGGTATGGTATATTCTAGAACATCCTTACAAAGGGCTTGGGCTGCATCTATGCCTTGGATGAGGGCCACGATATGAACAGCCTGGGCTATGGCACAGTGAACTCCACCCGAAGTCATAAATTTAGAATGGCTTTCATGAATGTAGTTTTCACCACCCCTTGTGTCCACCACCTCCAGACCGTATCCCTTGTCATCACTCAGCTTTTGCAGCTGATGGAAACGGGTGTGGTGGGTGGTCACTTTAAGATTTTTGAGAAGGCCTGTGGTCGCAAGGAGCATCACACCTGAACAAAATCCCGCAACATACTGGGCTTTCTTCTCAACTGTTTTAATCCATTCAGTATAAAGAGGATCTTTGGCTTCTTTGCTAAGAATATCATCAATAGCCTGTCCTCCTACAATCAACAAAATATCAATTTTAGGATGTTGATCAAGGGTATAATTTGGCTTTATTTCAAGGACACTTTCTTTTGATCCCGGTACAGGAGGGCCTGCCGTTGACTTCACAGGATCAAGACTTTTAGCCACTGTGAACACGTTAAACTGGGGCCTATTTTCATTCGCTTTCATTCGTGCGGCACCAAGGACTTCAAAAACGCCTGCCAAGTCCTGTGCTTCCACATTGTCAAAAATTAAGATCCCCACATTTTTTTGCTTTGGTTTTTCTTCTACCACCGGATGATTAAAGACATCTTGCCAGACCTCTTGGAATTCCAATTGTGATACCCCCATTGCCACCCGAACCGGTCTTACTTCTTCCGTTCTTGTTATGTAGGTTTGACCGCACATGTTGTCAAAGTCAGTGTCTTCAGTGCGAATATCAAGTTTTAACTCTTCATACTTAACCTGACGCAGCCTATCTGACATGACCATGGCTGCAAGGGGATCAAAAATTGGGAGGGGAATGGCCTCTTGGTCAGGGCCTGTGGTCTTGGCTTCAAGCAGACCTTTAACAAACACGGCCACTGGATCATCTGAAGTAATTAAGTCTCCATAAATAGGCTGTAAAATAACATCATTACATGCATCTAGGGGAACCCAAGTCATAGGCACCGATGTGTTTAGAACCTTTCTTGCCGCCACCGGGTCAAGAAAAACATTCCACTCAGCGTAATGATTCGTGCCATAAATAGGCCCTTGATTATTTGTGTCTCCCCCTCCATATCTGGTGAATTATTTAGGGCTGCAACATTGCCATCCACTGAAATAGCGCCTCCCATTACCACTATATCTTGAATGTTTTCAAGTTGTGGGCTTGGCTTTATCTCAAAAAGCTTGGCAATATTGGTAAAGCCACCTAGGGAAAGAATGGTTATCTGACCCTCTTGTTCATTTAGCATATCTCTCATAAATCCCCAAGCTGTTCTCGGGTCACATGGTTGTGTGACTTGAGGCAACTTGTCAATATTGCCGCTCACATCATCCATTGATTGACGGAAGCGCTCCGGAAAATGGTGATTATACTGGCTGGGTTCACTGGCACCCGCACACACCGGTGCATCAATGCCCCCTGCCTCAAGGAGCCTCTGTGCAATTTCAACGCCACTCGCTAAATGTGTTTCCCCACACCCTGTCACAGTGATCCCAAGTATATTCACATTGGGACATTTCATTAAATATGATATAGCCAGTACATCATCCCACCCCATGTCTGTATCAATGATGACACTCTTGGGGTTTGCTCCACCTAAAGCATACTCTGCCTCCTCGCTTTATACCATGCACTAATCCATAAAACTTTCTTAAAATCCTTATCTATGCTAATCAGTTGCCAGTCGTTCTCATCGACAACGTCTTGCCAGTTTATTGATTCATGACGTTCATTTATCTCGTACTTATATTCTTTGACATCTGAGTCATGATGAACAAGAAGTCCCATGGTTTCATAGTCTGGATGACTCGTGGTGTAATTTAGCATAGCAAAGTCATCAACCGTGTTTCCGCATGCGAAGACCGGTCTTGCTCCTAGTTCGTAGTAGATGTTTTCCGACTTGCCATCACTTAAATTCATGGGATTGTAGGTCTCTCCCATTCTAATGAATACGTCTGGATTGCTGTAGTCTGCGCTGAGCATAATGCGTGTGCCAATCAGATGGTCTCTTGGCAGTCCCAGCGGGTCTGATGCAAGAGCCCATATTAACCCTTCTTCTGACCCTGATACGATGTAGACACTAAAACCATTTTCTTTTAGCAAATCCACCAGTTCAACCATGGGCTTATAGAATGTTTTATCAATGGCAATATCAAATTTTTTGTTTTTAGTATTTGATGCAAAAGCTTGGGCATATGCCACATAATCGACTTGGCTTTCTCCTAAAAATGCCTGCATCAGTATGGGCTTAACATTGTCTTCAACCAAGGCCCAGTTCTCACTAGATGGATTGGTAATATAGTTGTAGGCCACTGCATACAATTTTTTATACATGAGGGCTTTGTCATTCTCGTAGTCTTCTGCCATACGTGTTAAAGCCACATTCATTTCAATCCAAACTGGCTTTTCACAAACAACCGTGCCGTCCATATCAAAGACAGCGATCCTTTCTTCCAGGGGAATGTTGTCTTTTGCATATTTTACATAGTCGAGAATGTCTTGATGGAGTGCAGTGTCATTCCAACTTTCCATGGCCCTAACATCTGCGTGGGATGGTCCATTTTGACACCCCATAATAAACATTGCCAAGATTAGAGCAAGTCCAATCAACCAATTTCTTTTGCTCCTATTCAACACTTTTTCCACGCCCTTTCTACCACATAGTATGTATGATTCTTCCACTCTTACTTATGGGCTTTTGGGGTGTGAACTAACTAAAAATACATCATTGGCCCTTTATTGAGCCTGATTGAATCCTATTCAAAGTTTTAATTTGAGCTTATACTCAAACTTTCTTGAGCTTGACTGGAACACTTCATTCACTTGATGACTGTGCCCGGGCTCTTATTTTGTGCTTGAATAT
>LQAG01000065.1_pt1 | contig 53310 bp, 78 predicted proteins | sample 1535801 | NCBI WGS metagenome assembly LQAG01 (sample SAMN04331584, study PRJNA305678) | bioreactor metagenome | isolation source: bioreactor_3 inoculated with Wadden Sea sediment 1st replicate of a... | place: Germany:Bremen
GGATCTCGACCCGTTTGATCGAATCGATCCCCAGGTCGCTGTCGAGCGCCATGTCGAGTTCGAGCATGTCAACCGGGTAACCGGTCTTGTCGGCAATCACATCGAGTAATGTTGTTTGAATATGAGCAACATCAACACCTGAAGTTGCAGACCGTACAGTGGGAACAATCGTGAGCGTTGAGCTGTTAAGGTGATCGACAATCTGCCCCAGAGTCTGTAAACGGCCCAGGTCTTCAGGCTTGATCAGGGGGGCATCCGGCATTGCCTCCTGTACCGAGGACAGGATTTCCACCCGTTTGATCGAGTCGATCCCCAGGTCGCTGTCGAGCGCCATATCGAGTTCGAGCATCTCGACCGGGTAACCGGTCTTTTCAGCAATAATGGCGAGCAGAATCGGAGCGACACCAGGCTGTGTCCCGGTGACAGCGCCGCCGGCTGGCACTGGCGCAACCGCTGCTGCAGCGTCGGCAGCAGTTGCCGGCGCTGCAGGCGTACTCCTGAGTGCGGCTGCGACCGGAGCAGGCTGAACATGCGGCTCCATCGTCGAGCGGGGAGCGCCCAACGCCGGTCCCTGCATCAACTGCTGTTGTTGTTGGACAAGGCCCATGAAAGACTGAGTTGCCGCCTGCTGCCCTTCAAGAAACTGCTGGTGCAGTTTGGCCGTCTGCTCCTGAAGGGACTGCAAAGCCTGCAAGCTCTGTTGGGTAATACGCAGAGCTTCATGCAGGTTTTGACCTGCCGCAGCCGTTTGTATCTGTTCCGATGGCGGTGCCGGTGCAGCGGAGGAGAGCTGTTGAGCCGCTGTCGAGAGGGAGCCTGCTGTGTTGCCTGGACGGGCGCAGGGGCCTGAACCCGCAATGGTGGGCGTTTATCCGGTGCCTGGTAAGCGTTGGCGCCGCAAAGAGAGACACTCAGCCCACGCTTTTTCTTGACTGCCGCTTGTGATCCGGCAAAATCTCCATCCCACAACGACAGGTTAAGCGAATAGCCCAATGCCGCAAGCTTGGCCAGAGCGCGGCCCAGGTCAGCGACAGTTGAACGTTGACCGTTAGAAGCATCCAGGGTCACGGTTTGGTAGTCACGATCACCAAGGATTGACCTGACCATTCCGGTCAATCGTGCGCCCGGTCCGATCTCAAGAAATGTCCGCATCCCTGCGGCGTACATGTTTTCAATCTCGTTGACAAATCAACCGGACTGGCCAATTGCTGTGCCAACAGCTGGCGCACTTCAATACCATTGGCCGGATAAGCTCCGCCGCTGGTGTTGGAATATGGAGTGATTTGGGGATCGCCAAAGCTTGTTTTTTCCAGCTCTGCGGCGAAGGGGTCTGCGGCATCCGCGATCAAGCGACTGTGAAATGCCGCTGCGACATCAAGTTTCTTGACCGAAAAGCCCTGATCTTCGAACAATCTGCAGGCTTTTTCAATTTCGCTTGTCGCCCCCGACAGCACACCCTGTTCGTGAGTGTTCCTGTTCGCCAGCACAAGATCAAGAGACTCCGTCTGGATGAACGTTTCAATATCTGCCAGTGGTGCCGCCACCGCGGCCATGGAACCTCGGTCACCCGTTCCCGCAGCCATCAGCTCACCACGCAAGCGTGACAGACGGAAAAGATCTGCGGACGACAGCACTCCAGCCATGCAAAGAGCGGCCAGTTCACCGTAGCTGTGACCGGCAACAGCGTCAGGTTGGACACCAAAGGTTCCATGATCCGTGCCGATCCCAAGCTGACAGTTCCAAGCGCGGGTTGCGCCGTTTCAGTTGCCGTTAGCTCCCGGCGATTATGCTGCTTGCCTTCATCGTTAAACACAGGCCGCGGATAGATTTTTTGTGTCAGAGTTCCCTTTGCCTGCCCGCTGCAGGCGGCATAGACCTGATCCGCCTCTTCGAGAACGGAAAAGAATTCGGGGAACTGAACAGCAAGACAGCCCAGCATACCGGGGTATTGAGCCCCCTGTCCGGGAAACAACATGGCCAGAGGGCCATTGTGTTGCCCTGATCCATAATAGATACCGCCTGGTAATTCCTGAAAACCACTCGCCTGATCGTTATCGAGCAAAGCGCTTGCCTTAGTCAGCATCTGCGCCAGGTCGCTCACGTCTTTTTCAACAACAACGATCAGTTTCTGGTCGGCCCCGGGGTTGAAATCACGTCGTTTTCCATCAGCGATAACACGCAGCTCATCCCAGGCCACCGGCGCGGAAAAATCCTGAAGCTGTTTTTTCAGCTCGCCCCTGTCTGCTGCGGAAAAAGGCAGAATCTGCACATCTCCATCCCAGTCAGTCTGAACTTTTTCAGCGCTGTACTCTTCAAGCAGACAATGGAAATTACTTCCACCGAAGCCGAGAGCGCTGACCCCTGCTCTGCGTGGATGATCGGCTTTTGAAACCCATGGCCGCAGTTCTGTATTGACATAAAACGGTGTCGTGTCCGACATCAGACTGTCCTGTGGCTGGTTCACCTTTATCGTCGGCGGCAAAAGTTTATGGTGCAGAGCCAGAGAAGCTTTGATGACCCCGGCCACACCTGCCGCAGCCTTGGTGTGACCAATCTGCGATTTGATTGACCCCAGCGCACACCAGGGAGTTTCGCTTTCACCGAAGACACCCTGTAAAGCAGAGACTTCAATGGCATCGCCAACCCGTGTCCCGGTTCCATGACCTTCAATCAGTTCAATCGTGTCGGGAGACACTCCCGCCTGCTCGTAGGCACGCCGCAGTGCCTTGGCCTGGCCATCAGCATCCGGTTCGTAGATCGCCGCTCCCTTGCCGTCACTTGAAGCACCGATACCTCTGATGACGGAATAAATTTATCACCATCGCGCTCGGCGTCTTCAAGACGCTTCAAAACTACGATTCCAAGCCCTTCTCCAAGGGTCGTACCGTCCGATTCCCGGTCGTAAGGTCGGGCATGTCCGGTGGGTGACAATGCCGGTGTCTTACTGAAACAGGTGTACATGAAGATATCGTTGAACGTGTCGATTCCACCGGTGATCACCATATCCGACCGGCCAGCGGCCAATTCGAGCGCAGCCAGATTCAGTGCACTCAGCGAACTGCCGCAGGCGGCATCGACGACACAGTTGGTTCCGCCCAGGTCAAAATGTTTACTGATACGGCCGGCAACAACGTTACCAAGCAGACCGGGAAATGAATTTTCCTGCCACGGAACGTAGGAATCTGAAATACGCTGCATGACGTCTTGAGCCAGATGATCATCGACCCCCGCATCCTTGAGCGCCGCCTGCCAGCGCGGATACCCGAGTCTGGCGCCCAACGGGATTACCAGTTCCAGGGTTCCGGTAACACCGATGATAACGCTGACCTTGTCTCGATCATACTCTCTCTCCGCTGCGTATCCAGCATCGGTCAGAGCTTGTTCAACAGCCAGAAGACCAAGAAGTTGCGATGTATCGATCGCTTCAATGGCATTCGGAAGGATACCGTAATCCATCGGTTGAATTCAACCGGCGAAAGAAACCCGCCCAGCTTGGCATAAACTTTATCCGGAGACTTGGGGTCGGGATTAAAGTGATCCTCAGGCCTCCAATGCGTCTCAGGAATCTCCGTTATGGCATCAGAGCCATTTTTTTATATTGGTCCAGAATTTCCCTTTGTTTTCCGCTTCGGGAAACATACAACCGATCCCGACAATGGCCAGTGGCTTCATGAGACTGCCGGAGGACGGGACTTGATCAGCGCCGGTATTTTCAACGGATAAACTCCTTGATTTGGTCAACATTCAGTGGTGCAAAAGGTCGGATTCAAAATCGATCGGCTCGACCTGTTGTTTCAATTGCGCAACTCGCTGCATCAGAGCTGCACCAAAAAGAATATTATAGGCGACAGTGACAACCTTACGTTGCTCCGATTGTTCCAGGAAAGTGCCGCGGGTCCATTCGTTAAAGGCCCCCATAGCCGGTCCACACCAGATCTGATAGTCAATTTTACGACTTGCATCACCACTGTTGGCCCAGACTGGCGTCTGTCCCAGATACCAACGGAAGACAAGAGCCAGCTTGTATTTGGGGTCTGACTCCGCCTTTTCAATCTGACGGGGGTCACGAACGGAAAAATATTTGCGGGTCTGTTCCCAGATCGTTGTCAGAGGCGCCCTGAAAAAAGTCTTTTCCAGCTTGTCGCGCTCATCTGCCGGCAAGGCCTCAATACTGTCATAAGCCTTATACAGATCGTAAAGCTTATGCGCCCGAATAGAAAACATCGTCCCCCGCTTGACAACCTGAACCTTGACTCCCATTTCAAACATATCGCCGGAAGGCGCCATGGTAATGTCTGCCTGCCTGGTTTCAGCCAGCATTTTTCTGACTTCGTTGCAGGTCCCCGATTCGATACAGGCCTGATTGACAGTCCCGGTCACCAGGTATGCCGCTCCCATGGCAAACGCCGCCATAGCTGAGGCGGGAGTGGCTATACCACCTCCCAATCCAACTCTGATTCTGGTTACATAGCCGTATTGTCTCTGTAATTCGTTACGCTGCGCAACAATGGTCGGAAATAGCGCCAATGCCGGGCGATTGTCGGTATGACCACCTGAATCCGCTTCAACGGTAATATCCTGAGCCATGGGGATTTCTGCCGCCATCCGGGCCTGTTCAGCAGTCAGCTCACCCGCGGCAACAAGCTGCTTTAAAAACTTTTCGGGGGGCGGAGCCATAAAGCGAGCTGCGACCTCTTCGCGCGAAATCTTGGCAATAATCCGGTTTGGGGCAACGACATGCCCCGCCTCATGGCGATAGATCCCGGCAGTCCTATAGCGGACAACCGGCAGTGTCAAAGCCAGAAAAGCCGAAGCTTCAATAAGACGTATTTCACGGTGCAGGTAAAATCAACCAGGGCCTTTTCGAGTTCAGGCTCAGAGGGCTGTGAATCAGATTGAACCGAAAGGAATCTCCGGTGTTTGTCGCTGCAACTGGTCAGCGGCGGCTTCAACCTGTTCCATCGTCAACCCGGCTGAACCGAAAAACCGAGCATTCCCTCCTGCCCCAGAGCTTTGACCATAGCAACAGAGCTGATCCCTTTGGCCATTGAACCGCCGACATAGGCGTAACGCAAGCCATGATCGCGGCAAAAGCTGCTGTCCCCCAGTGCATCAATCTCAGCAGGCAGGACCATTCCATCGGGAAGAACATGCTCTCCTCGACAGGCAGAAGCTTCAAGCAGTTCCGTCCCCTTTTCTCTTTTAAACAAAAAAAGAGGACTTTTAAGCTGACGTAACTTTGAATGCAAGGCGGCTCGGTCGGACACGCATAAAGAGGCCGAGGGTTGCGATTGTGACATCATGTTCACGAGAATTAAGCTCCTACAGGGATTCAAGCGTTGACTGGATCTCATCGACTATTTTTTTAGGCGTTGAGGCACCGGCAGTCAGCCCGATCTTTTTATGTTTACGAAGTTCGTCCAAGGGGAGTTCATCTGCCGTTTCGACATGTACAACCTTTGTACCGTGTGCTTCGATCACCTGAGCAAGCCGCCTGGTGTTACTGCTGTTGTAACCACCGGCAACAATAAAGAAATCAACCTCTTCGGCCAGACGGATCGCTTCACCCTGGCGCTGTTTCGTCGCATCGCAGATGGTATGAAGATGGACCAGATCAATACCGTCGAGTGAGGACAGATAATGACTGATTTCATCAAAGACAGCACGGTCCTGGGTCGTCTGGGCGGCGAGGCAATATTTTACGGCGGGATCAAGTTGCAGGGATTTGCAGCTGTCCAGACTGTCGAACACAACGGTTTCACCAGCGGCATAGCTGAGCAAACACTTGACCTCAGGATGGGTTTCTTCACCGAACAGAAGCAGAGTACGACCATCCTGGGTGCTCTGATCGATCAACAGGCAGGCATCTTTAACTTTTGGACAGGTCGCATCGATAACGAAGATGCCGCGCTTTTCAAGGTCGGCCTGAACCTGGCGGGTAATTCCGTGCGCTCTGACGACAACAACAGAGCCGGCCGGTATTTCATCCGGAGATTCAACCGTGATAACACCCTTGTCGGTATAATCTTTGACAACCTGGGGATTGTGGATAATTGAACCGAGAATATAGATATTCCCGTCCACGTCCTCTTCATCTATGATCTTATCTAGCTTGCGCAGTGCCAGACTAACGCCCATACAGAAACCGGCACTTTTTGCACGTATAAAATCCATTGAAAACTTACCCATTAAGCTAGGGCAAAAATAACTGCCTTAACAAATGATAAAAACGGTATCAGTTCGACGTAAAAACAATTTTTCAAGTCAATAACAAACTAGTAATAATGTCACCAAAAGGTTCGTTATGGCAAGGGCAAACAGATATGATTTCCTGACTGAATCAAAAAATACAGAAATCGCTCCATCCAAAAACAAGCACTCCTTCTTCTCTATCAGGACAGGCACAAAACAGGGAGACAAGAGCAACTTTGACAAAACGAACCGAGAATCCCCCTGAATCACAGGTTTAATATTCCATATTGTCATCCGCCCCATCCGCCCATACAAAGCGTTGGAGTCAAGTAAATTTCAATTTAACCATTGCAATACAACATCAAAAAAGCGACATATACATCCTCCAAACCCAAAGAGACGATAACGAATCATCAGCCCTCGGCTGATGCACAAGCAAAAAGAAGATCATATGACCGCGCCCCGACCATCTGGTGAATCACTTTTAAAACTGGCAAACTACCGCATGCCTTTCGGCAAATATGCCAACCGACTCCTGGTCGACATTCCGGAAGAGTACTTTGTGTGGTTTTCTCACAAGGGATTTCCTGCAGGGGAACTGGGGCTGTTCATGTCGATGATGCTGGAAATCAAAGTGAATGGTCTTGAATATCTACTTGAGCCCTTAAGGGACAGCTGAGCCCATGAGGGCCTGACAACCATCAGCAAAGCGGCTCGGGTTTCAAAACAGATGACAAAAACGACAATCCGAACAGGTTGCGACAAATAAAGTCGAATATATGTCAAATAAAAAAAGACCGGATCAGAAGATCCGGTCTTTGTATTTTAAGTGGAGCGGGAAACGAGATTCGAACTCGCGACGTCAACCTTGGCAAGGTTGCACTCTACCACTGAGTTATTCCCGCTCAAAATACTCCGAAATGCGAAGTGGAGTATGTATAGCAAAAAGATTTATTGAGTGTCAATAAAAGATTTAGCATAATGTTATCAGGAAAATCAGACAACTAAAAAGAACCGCTTCACTATTTTATTTAACTCATAAAAAGACCGGATCAGAAATCCGGTCCCTGTACTTTTAAATGGAGCGGGAAACGAGATTCGAACTCGCGACGTCAACCTTGGCAAGGTTGCACTCTACCACTGAGTTATTCCCGCTCAGTAAGCTCCGTTGCCCGAAGCGGATGTATGTATAGCAAAACGCTTTAACGAGTGTCAATAAAAAAATTTAGCTTTTATGAAAAAAGAAAAACTATCAATCATTTCAACAACTTGTTTATCGTGCAAAGGTCTTGAAAAACTTGAGGAAATAATCCAGTCCGGACCATACGGTTAAAATCAGCGAGATATAAAAACACAAAAGATCCCGGCATTATGCAATGACGGATAGAGAAAATCGAACTGGACCCCGAAAAACCAGTAGTAGCGATAATGAAGCAGCAATCCGACAATCGCAACCATCTGAAAGATCGTCTTGTATTTCCCCAGATCACTGGCGGCAATCACAATCCCCTCTGATGAAGCGATGGACCGGATACCGGAAACAATCAGTTCGCGGGCCAGAATGACGAATACGGCCCATGCCGGAACACGATCAAGCGGAATGAGCATAATCAGAGCGGCCATAACAATCAGCTTATCGGCCAAAGGGTCTAAAAACTTCCCCAGGATGGTAACAATCCCCCACTTGCGCGCCAGATATCCATCCAGCCAATCGGTAATTGAAGCTGCAGTAAAAACAAATGCAGCCCAAAAACAGTTCTGTTTTGACTCGAACAGAAGCAGCAGAACGACAATCGGCACAGCTGCAATCCGCGACAGAGTTAATATATTTGGCAAATTGAGTAGCTTTGTTCGGTCAGACATTAAAAGTTATCCTTTGTGCGACGATAGTAATCCAGATAGTGCTTTACACGTTTAACATAATTTTGCGTTTCTTCATATGGCGGAATCCCTCCATATTTACGGACGGCACCAGGTCCGGCGTTATAAGCGGCGAGAGCATGGTCAAGATTCAGATCAAAAGCATCGAGCATGCGTCTCAGATAGAGGGAACCTCCGTAGATGGAGTCGGAAGGATCGAAAGGGTTATTGACTCCTATCTCGCGAGCGGTTTGCGGCATCAGCTGCATTAACCCCTGCGCCCCTTTGCGCGACACAACCTGTGGATCAAAATCACTTTCGACTTTGATGACAGCTTTGATCAACGCCTTATCCAGTCTGAATTTATCGGCAAAGTGGGTAATCAGGGTTTCCAACCTGTATTGTTCACCTTCCCCACGATAAAAGCGATATTTGCTCTGGGTCGGTACGTTGGTGAAGTGGACCCGCCCTTCCGCGTCGACATAACGATAGATACCGGCCCGGCAGCAGAACTGAATAGAGTCATCACGACAGCAACAACGAGTGCAATCTTAAGAGATTGTAAATTCATGAATATTTTATAACCTTCGTATTAATTGCGTGTCAAGTTAACTTTAAGTCTGGCAATGCTTGACAATGATCCCCCCTGGAACAATAATGCCGCATTATATTGCGATACTCATATAGAGAGCGAGAACAGGATAAATAACTCATGAACATTACAACTGATTTCCTGGTTATTGGAACAGGGATCGCCGGTCTGACCTATGCGTTGAAAGTTGCTGAGCATGGGAGCGTCGCCCTGGTAACAAAACGGGATATTGATGTCACTGCGACACAGCTGGCTCAAGGAGGAATTGCCGCTGTCTTTTCCGACACGGACAGTTTTGAAGAGCATGCCGAAGATACCATGGTCGCGGGTGCATACCTGCCCAATCGAGACATTGTCGACCTGGTTGTCTCTTCAGGTCCCCGGGCCGTGCGCGACCTGATCGACTGGGGAGTTCAATTCTGCCGCAACAGCAGTAACGACGGTTATGATCTGACTCGCGAAGGCGGTCACAGTCACCGTCGCATTCTCCACGCGAAGATGCTACCGGGCGTGAAATTGAGCGAGCTCTGGTCGAAGCAGCCCTCAAACACCCCAACATCACCCTTTACCAGAACCATATCGCGGTCGACCTGATCACTGAAGCCAAGCAGCTTAATCAATCACTGCCGAAGAACCGTTGCTCGGTGCCTATATTTTCGATAAGGAAAACAAGGAAGTCAGCACCTTCGGAGCACGCTTTACCGTACTGGCGACCGGTGGGGCCGGAAAAGTATATCTCTATACCTGCAACCCTGACATTGCAACGGGCGACGGAGTCGCTATAGGCTGGCGCGCCGGTGCCGATGTCGCAAACATGGAATTCATGCAGTTCCACCCAACAACTCTTTATCATCCTCATGCCAAGTCATTTCTGATTTCCGAAGCAGTCCGCGGCGAAGGAGCGATCCTGAGACGGGCCGACGGTTATGCATTCATGAAGGACTACCATCATCTCAAGGACCTCGCCCCACGCGATATTGTCGCCCGGGCGATCGACAGTGAGATGAAAAAAGGGGGGGATGACAGTGTATTCCTCGACATCACCCACAAAGGCAGCGAATTCATCAAACATCACTTTCCGATGATCTATGAAACCTGTCTCAGCTATGGAATCGACATGACCAAAGAGCCGATTCCCCGTGGTGCCGGCGACCCATTATCTCTGCGGCGGACTACAGGCTGACAAAGATGGAGAGACAAACATTCAGAACCTGTTCGCCATTGGTGAAGTCGCCTGCACTGGCCTGCATGGTGCTAATCGTCTGGCCAGCAACAGCCTGCTGGAAGGTGTTGTCTTCGCAAAACGTGCTGCAGAACTGACGCTATCGCGCCTTGACGAAGAGCTACCTCCGAACCCGCCCATCGATCCATGGGATTGCGGTAATGCCACAGACAGCGACGAGGAGGTTATTGTCGCCCACAACTGGGACGAAATCCGACGCTGCATGTGGAACTATGTCGGCATTGTCCGCTCTGACAAACGCCTGCAGAGAGCGATGAACAGAATCGAGATGATCCAGAAAGAGATCGATGAATACTACTGGAACTTCCTGCTCACATCCGACCTGATCGAACTGCGCAACATAACAACCGTAGCCCGGCTCATTGTCCAGAGCGCCCTCTCCCGTCACGAGAGTCGCGGACTTCATTACACAATAGACTACCCGGACAGAGATGATGATAATTTCCTCCATGACACCGTAATCCCCGGTGCCGAGGTTCAAACACCGACCCCACAATAAAAAGAAGGGCAATGATCATGGATATGGAATCTATCAGAATCAGGATCAATCAGCTTGACGATGAGCTGCTGCGCATTTCAATGAACGCGCCGGACTGGCGCTTGAAATTGGCGAAATCAAAAGCGGAAAGGCTCCCGATCTACGACCCAAGCGTGAAAACTGATTTTGAGCGGATGCAGCAGGAGAACACCGGTCCACTCGACAACGCTGCAATCATCAGACTGTTTGAACGGGTCATTGATGAAGTCGCAGCCTTGAGCGGGTTCATGCGAAGGACAAACTAATGCTGGTTATTATGAAAAGGAAAGCAACAGAGACAGAGCTGGAACAGGTCAAACAATTTCTGGTTGAACAGGACTGTGATTTCACCAGTCGACCGGAGTTGACCGTATTATCCTTGGTGTGGTCGGCAATACCAGAAGACTCGATCGCGAAAACTTCAGCAGATCGGTGGGGTCCTTGATATCTATTCGATCCCGATGACGATTAAAGCGTAAACAGCTGAGCGAGTCGACAGGATGGTGTCCGATCTCAAGGGTATAGATGAACACTGGATCCGGACCATCAAAAACAGCTTATCATTGAACAAGAAGGCCCGCATTATAGCGGGCCTTCTTGTTCAAAAAGCATGATAAATAAAACCTTTGTCCTGGTTGTCGATCCCCTTTTTCAAGGATCAGCCAACGACTTCAGCCCTGGTGAACACAGCACGTAAAATTTGTCCGGCTCCTTCAATGGCCTCCCGTGCTCCCTCTTCACGATCAACCAGTGTCACGATGCCGGCGACATCCAGCCCTTCTTCCTGTGCTCTTTCAACCGCCTTCAGCGATGAACCACCCGTTGTTGTGACATCCTCGACAATGACAACCCTTGAGCCTTCAGGCAGGTTTTGCGCCCTTCAAGCCACTGGCCCGTACCGTGACCTTTAGGTTCCTTGCGGATGATAAAGGCATGAACGTCCTGTCCATCAAGTTGGGCCGCAATCGAAGTTGCCGTGGCAATAGGATCGGCTCCCATCGTCAGACCGCCAACACCATCAATCTGTCCGCCAAACTGCTTACCTCATCCCAAAACGCTTTCCGACCAGTAGCCCACCCCTGGCATGAAGGGTTGTCTGTTTGCCGTCAAAATAGAAATTACTTTTACGGCCGGACGCCAGAGTGACTTCACGTTCTTCGTATGAAAGCTCACGGATAATCGCTTTCAACTCATCTTTAACTGCCATATCACACCTCTGAATAACTTTAAGTATTAGCTACAACCACCTGTAAAAACTAAAAAAGACCCAAATTGATTATCATCCTTCAAACGTGGAAACCTAATCGGATACTCGCCGCTGAAGCAAGCATCGCAGAAATCAATTTTATGATCGCCAAATTGTTTCAGCGCCACATGCAGACCATCCAGTTGCAGATAGCAGAGAGTATCAGCGGTGATATAGCGGGCGATCTCTTCGATACTGTGAGAAGCCGAAATCAGCTCCTTGCGCGATGGCGTATCAATTCCGTAAAAGCAGGGAAACTGGTTGGAGGACTCGAGATCCTGACATGGACCTCCCTGGCTCCTGCATTACGGATCATTTTTACGATTTTTCGTGACGTTGTCCCACGCACAATGGAATCATCGACAACAACAACCCGCTTGCCTTCAAGCACCTCACGAACCGGATTCAACTTGAGCTTAACACCAAAGTGGCGGATCGACTGCTGGGGTTCGATGAAGGTCCTGCCGACATAGTGATTGCGGATCAGGCCCAGTTCAAACGGGAGCCCTGCCTCTTCTGCATAACCCATGGCCGCAGGCATACCGGAATCAGGTACCGCGATGACGACATCGGCATCAACCGGGTACTGACGCGCAAGCTGACGACCAAATTCTTTACGCACGGGATAAACCATACGATTAAAAATCCGGCTGTCGGGACGGGCAAAATAGATATACTCAAAGATACAGGGCGTATTACGTACGGTCTGCTCGAAAGGAAAATAGGACTTCATCCCCGTCTTATCGACAACAATCATCTCACCCGGTTCAATTTCACGGATATATTCGGCTTCGATCAGGTCAAAAGCGCAGGATTCGGACGAAACGACAAAGCACCATCCAGTTTCCCCAGGCTCAGAGGTCTGAAACCGTTGGGATCACGGACGGCAATCATGCGGGTTTCAGTCAAAAAGTCAGGCTGTATGCGCCCTTGATCTGCCTCAGTGTTTCGCAGGTCCGCTCAATCAATGAATCTGATTGAGCCCGTGCGATCAGATGAACAATCGTCTCCGTATCAGCAGTAGTGGAAAAAATGGATCCGCTTTTTTCAAGCGAGTTTCTGATTTCCTGAGCATTGACAAGATTGCCATTATGAGCGACGGCAATGCTGCCGCGGGCGTAATCAACCATAATCGGCTGACAATTTTTCATGTCGTTCCCGCCGGCCGTGGAATAACGGACATGACCAATCGCCGACTGGCCGGGAAGGTGATCGAAAATATCGTCGCGCCTGAAAACGTCCGACACCAGCCCCATTCCCAAATGGGCTTTAAGCTGGACCCCATCGGAAGAAACGATACCGCAACTCTCCTGCCCCCGATGCTGAAGGGCATAAAGACCGAGGTAGGTCAGGTTCGCAGCTTCAGGATGACCGAAGATGCCGAACACACCACATTCCTCATGTAATTTATCAAACATATGAGCTCAAAACTCCCGATAAAAATCGAAAAGAATTCAATCTATTAAATACGACAATAAAGATCAGATTATAACAGTTCTTCCGTTATGAACTTTACAGCATTACGATAAAGTGCCAGCCCCATCCCCTCTTCCGGCAGATCTTCGCGAGTCCAGCGCGGATGATGCGTCCTGTGAACAAATGCCTCAGGGTGCGGCATCAGACCGAACAGTCGTCCGCTGGGATCACAAATACCGGCGACTGAATGTTCGCTGCCGTTGGGATTGTCCGGGTACTCCATCGTTGGCTGCAGTGTCGCATCGGCATACTTGAGAACAGTCTGGTGTCCGTTTTCGAGCTGTTGCATGGTTTCGGAACTGTCGCTGACAAACTTGCCTTCACCGTGGCGGACAGGAAGATAAAGATGATCGAGTCCTTGAGTGTAAACGCATGGGGATTCCGGATCAACCTTGAGCCAGCTCCAGCGATCCTCGAAGCGCCCCCTTTGGTTGAATGTCAGGCTGCACGTCTGATTGAATTCTCCGTTGACGGTCGGCAACAACCCCATCTTGACCATCAGCTGAAAGCCGTTACAGACCCCCATCACCAACCGTCCATCTGCGATGAAACTTTTCAATTGATCGGCCAGAGACGCCTCACCATCGGCAACCCTGGCATGCATCAAACGGTTGGCCCCCGCTTTGGCACTGCCCAGGTCATCGCCATCCAGAAAACCGCCGGCCCAGATTCAGGAAATGATAATCGGCCAGCCGAACACGACCGGCGAGAAGATCGGCAATATGGACAATATCCGCCTCGGCACCTGCCAGACGACAAGCATGGGCAACTTCGCGTTCGCAGTTTGTGCCGTTACCGGCAATAACAATCGCTTTGACTCCGTTCGTCATTCTACATCTCCCGCAATGGCGCCTGCCAGGACTCTTTCAGGTCGGCATTGGCAAGACGGATCAGTGGCTCCCCATCGGTGCCGTTGACAACAAGTTTCGGATCTTCGGTAACCTGGCCGATCAGGCTGCAGCTCTGAGCGCTGAACAACTGCTCAAATGCAGCCTGATTGTCTGCTCTGACCGTCACCAGTAATCGACTCTGTGATTCAGAAAAGAGCACCTTGTCAGCACGCAGCGGTGAAGCGGTCTCAACTCGATCAAGCTCGATCTTCATACCGTAACCACCGGCAAAAGCCGACTCTGCCACGGCCACGGCCAGGCCACCGTCAGACAGGTCATGACAGGAAGCGATCAGGTCCTGCTCCTGGGCCCGGTTGACGGTACGATAACGCTCAAGGGCAGTGACAGCATCAACCCGAGGAACTTGGGCGCCCAGTTCATCCCGCTCAGCATAGTACTCCGAACCGCCCAGTTCATCGGCGGTTACCCCCAGCAGATAAACCAGATCACCGGGCTTTTTTACGTCCATCGACTTGGCATGGCGGATATCGTTGATCTTACCGATGACTGAAACAGTACGGTCGGTGGAATCGAGATTTCTGATCACCGATCTGGTAATCGTTCTTCATTGAATCCTTGCCGGAAATCAACGGCACTCCAAAAGCGACACAATAATCGTAGAGCGCCTGGTTGGCACGGACCAGTTGCGCTGCTTTATATGGCCCGTCCGGTGTTTTTTCGCTCAGCACGGGGTCACACCAGCAGAAGTTATCCAGACCGGCAACATGATCAATGTTACCGCCGACAGCGACGTAATTACGCAACCCCTCATCAATGGCGCAGGCCATCATGTGATAGGTGTCGATATCGCTGTAAGAGGGGCAGATTCCGTGAGCGACGACGACCCCTTCAAAAGAATCAAGCAGCGGACGGAACACGGCAGCGTCAGACGGCCCATCGTTAACGACACCTACGAGCGGTTTGATAACCGTTCCGGCCTGAACTTCATGGTCGTAGCGCCGGACAACCGATTCTTTGGAACAGATATTCAAGCGCCCGAGCAGTTTTTGCAGTTCCTGTCCCAGATCGTCAGGCTGCTCAAACTCAGGTTCGGCAAGCGGTTTCTTTTCCCACTTGGCTGGAATCACCATTTGGGGCACTCCATCATGGATGAAATCCATGCTCAGATAAGAAACGGTCTTGCCCTTGTAAAGACAGTGGAAGTAACCAGAATCGGTAAAATACCGAGATCGGTCGCTTCAACGTCCATCTCGGTCGCCAGCGCGATAAATGCGTCCAACTTGTCAGCCGGAACAGCCAGGGTCATACGCTCCTGAGCTTCCGATATCAGGATCTCCCAAGGCCGCAGCCCCGGATATTTGAGTGGTGCGCGGTCGAGGTGAAGCTCGAAGCCGCCGGTATCCTCAGCCATCTCCCCCACCGAAGAGGAGAGACCACCTGCGCCATTATCCGTAATCGAATTATACAGTCCACGGTCACGGGCGATAAGCAGGAAGTCGAACATCTTGCGTTGAGTGATCGGATCGCCGATCTGGACAGCAGTGACCGGCGATCCCTCATGCAACTCCTCCGAGGAAAAGGTTGCTCCGTGGATACCATCCTTGCCGATTCGACCGCCCGTCATGACAATATGATCGCCGACCTGCACTTCTTTTTCGTGACAGGGCCGGCCGTTCAGATTGCGCGGCATCAACGATGCCGTGCCGCAATAAACCAGGGGTTTACCGGCAAAGCGGTCGTCAAACACCAGCGACCCGTTAATGGTTGGGATGCCGCTCTTGTTGCCACCGTGCTCGACACCCTCGACGACCCCCTCAAAAATGCGGCGTGGATGCAACAGGCGTGGCGGCAGCTCTTTTTAAGAAACGGCGAAGCGAAACAGAACACATCGGTGTTAAAATGAGACGCGCACCCATGCCGGTCCCCATCCCGTCACGATTAACGCCGACAATACCGGTCAGCGCACCGCCGTATGGATCAAGGGCACTTGGAGAGTTATGGGTTTCGACCTTGAAAACAACGCTCCAGTCCTTAGTGAACTCAATGACACCGGCGTTATCCTTAAAAACCGAAAGACAGAAATCATTTTCGCCCTTGTCTTTTCTGACCCGGGTTGTTGTTCCGGCAATATAGGTCTTGAACAGCGAATCGATGATCTGAATCCGCCCCTGTTCGTCTTCATATTCGATGCGAGCGGAAAGATCTTGTGCTTGCAGTGTTCACTCCAGGTCTGTGCCAGAGCTTCCAGCTCAACGTCGGTCAACTCGGCACCGAGACCAACCTTAACGCGTTCGGCAACAACCTGAGGATCGGCAATGTGCTGCTGAATTTTGTGCATTTCTTCCAGATTGAGGGCCAGCATTCCATCACGGCTGATCTGCATCAACTGGTCATCGGAAATCTGCAAGCTGATCGTCTGCGCCGAAATCGCCTCGTCCGGTTCTGCCTTGACCTGGGGAACCGTCACAGGGACACCGACTCAGGATCCAGTTCACCCGGAGCGATGATGTCCCAACGCTGAATCAACCCATTGGCGAGAAATCTCTGGTGATCGTCTCTGCCAGAGCCTTATCTCTCAACCCTGTAAACAGATATTGCGTCGAGGTATAGACACCTTCACCAGGTGTAAAGCTCCGCCCGGTCTGGTACTGGATCGCTTCCTTTGCGGTCCGGCCGGTATTATCGGTTACGCCGGGCCGGAAACCGACTTCAACCAACATGTCGAAGTCCTTGGCCAGAGGTCGATTGACGGCGTAGTCCTGAATGACCGGGTCAGAAAACGGGCCGGCAGCGGCGGCCTCTATTTCCCGCTCACTCAATTCGGCATCAACAGTGTAAACATCCAGAGTCCTCACTGACGGGATTTCTATGTCGAGATGCTCCTTCAGTTCGCGCTGAACACGCTCACCACGTGCATCTTTGACATGATCTTTAAACCAACAACAATTCTCCAGGCCATACACAACTCCGATGGTGTCCGTAATAACTATTCGATTTATTCCACGATAATCGCAGAATCCGTTTCAAAACAGGTACTGGCTTGATGCTGTCCCCCAATAATGACCAGTGGCGCGTGACCGCATTGACTCAACGTCTGACGGAATGCTTCAGCAACACGGTCGGGACAGTTATTTTCAGCACTTAAATGGGCCAGGAACAGAGCTTCCAGTCCAGGCCAGGTTATCTCCTCCAACAAGCGGATTGAATCGCGATTGGATAGATGTCCATGACGGCTGCGTATACGCTCCTTGAGCGACCAGGGATAGGGGCCGTCCTGCAGCATTTGATCATCGTGATTCGCTTCCAGGACAATCACCCGACAATCCTTCAAATGCTCGGCAACAAGCCGTGTCGGCACTCCCAGATCCGTTGCGAAGCCGATTTTCCCTTCGCTTGATTCAATAGTGAAACCGACCGGATTAACAGCATCATGTGTCGTTGAAAAAGTGGAAACAGCGAGGTTGCGCAATTCAAATCGCTCCCCGGCTGTAAAATAGTTCAGATTATCTATCCTGCCCAGACTCGGTAAAGCGGAATGCGTCAGAGGGTCAATATGAACAGGCAGATCAAAACGGCGGGACAAAGGGCCTATTCCACCCACATGATCGTGGTGTTCATGGGTCACAAGTATGGCGTCCAGATCCTCTCCACTCAATCCGAGTGGCGCCAGACGCCTTTCCGTTTCTATACCGGACAGCCCTGCATCGATCAACAGGCGACAACCATCCGTCTCAATGAGTGTGCAATTCCCCCGGCTTCCACTTGCTAATAAACATACCCGCACAAAACGTTCCTTTCATTCCGGGAAAGCGATGCCCTTATACCTAATATCCTGCCCCGCCGCAAGGGTAAAAAGCGGATTATAGCAACCTTTAAGCCTTGAAAGCCATTTGCAATTTGGCATTTTTTATGTACTCTCTTGAAGTACGTCAAACAAAGCTTGGCAAAGAGATCATCAAGCCCGGATTCAACCCTATTTTCGGACCAAAGGAGAATGCTCAATGTCAATTAAAGTTGCTATTAACGGTTTTGGCCGGATCGGCCGTAACGTCATGCGCATAGCCAGTCAGTCTAAAGTCGTCGACATTGTCGCCATCAATGATCTGACCGATGCCCACACCCTGGCCCACCTGTTTAAATACGATTCAGTCCACGGCACATATGCCGGCAACGTCAGCGCCGGAGACAACCACCTGGACATTGACGGCAAGGTGATCACTATTTTGTCTCAACGGGATCCGGCACAACTGCCCTGGAAAACACTGGGAGTTGATATCGTCATTGAGGCGACCGGCCTGTTCAGTGCACGGGACAAAGCGGTCATGCACCTGAATGCAGGCGCTAAAAAGGTGCTGATCAGCGCTCCCGGAAAAGACGCGGATCTGACTGTCTGCATGGGAATCAACGAAAGCGATTACGATACCCGCAGTCACCAGATCGTCTCAAACGCATCCTGCACGACCAACTGTCTGGCCCCGGTCGCAAAAGTGCTGTCAGAATCATTCGGTATTGTCCGTGGCATGATGACCACGATCCATTCATACACCAATGATCAGAAAATTCTCGATCTTCCGCACAAGGATCTGCGTCGTGCCCGAGCCGCGGGGATGTCGATGATACCGACAACGACAGGAGCAGCTAAAGCGACCGCCCTGGTCCTGCCCGAGCTGGCAGGCAAACTGGACGGCATGGCAATCCGGGTTCCGACTCCCAATGTCTCCCTTGTCGATCTGGTGGTCGAAACCGTGAAAAAGACAACGGTTGACGAAATCAACCAGGTCATGAAATCTGCCGCCGACGGAAAGCTGAAAGGCATTCTCGACTACTGCGATCAACCTCTGGTCTCTAAAGATTTCAACGGTTCACCTGCATCCTCAACCTTTGATGCCTTGACAACTCATGTGATCGACGGAAATATGGTCAAGGTCCTGTCATGGTACGACAATGAGTGGGGGTATTCCAACCGCGTTTATGATATGGTCTGCTACATGGCTGACCGCTTGTAATTTCAGCTAGATATAACAGTTAGATATAAAGTTACGGAGAAGTAAATGCTGAACAAACAATCACTGAAGGATATTGATGTTAAGGGGAAAAGAGTCTTTTGCCGGGTCGATTTCAACGTTCCGTTGGACGACAACGGAACAATCACGGACGACACGCGAATTCGTGCAGCGCTGCCGACAATTCGCCATCTGATCGATCAGGGAGCGAAAGTTATCCTCGCCTCGCATCTGGGCCGCCCTAAAGGCACCCCGGATCCTGCTTACAGTCTTTGTCCGGTTGCGACTCATCTCGGCAACCTGCTCGGCAGACAGGTCATCATGGCACCTGACTGCATTGGCGAAAACATCCAGCTGCTGGCTCATCAACTGGCCGAGGGAAGCGTGTTGTTACTGGAAAATGTCCGCTTCCACCCCGGTGAAACGGATAATGATCCTGCGTTTGCCTCAAAACTGGCCGCCCTGGCTGAGATTTATGTCAATGATGCCTTCGGAACAGCTCATCGCGCCCATGCCTCAACCGAAGGAGTCGCCCGGCTGGTCAGACCTGCCGTCGCCGGATTCCTGATGGAAAAGAACTGCAGTACCTTGGTGGTGCACTGGCAGAGCCGGTGCGCCCTTTTGTCGCGATTCTCGGTGGGGCAAAAGTCAGCGACAAAATCACCGTTATCGAAAATCTGCTTAGCAAGGTCGATACCATTCTGATTGGCGGCGGCATGGCCTATACCTTCCTTAAAGCTCAGGGGTTTGAAATCGGCACATCGCTGGTCGAAGAAGATCGCCTGGTTCTTGCCGCCGAACTGCTTGATAAAGCCGAGCAGAAAAAGGTGAAATTTCTCCTGCCGTCGGATCATCAGGCCGCTGAAACCTTTGCCGCCGACAGCCCCGCAATGGTTGTCGACAATGCTCAATTTCCCGTTGACGCCATGGGACTGGACATCGGCCCCAAGACGATAGAGACGTACCGCAAAGCCATTAAGGAAGCGAAAACCGTCGTCTGGAACGGACCGATGGGGGTGTTCGAGTTTGACGCTTTTGCCAGGGGAACCTTCGCCATCGCAGAGGCCCTGGCAGAGACCGACTGCCTGTCGATCATCGGTGGCGGCGACTCTGTTGCCGCTGTCAACAAGTCAAACCTGCAGGACAAAATGACCCATATTTCAACCGGCGGCGGAGCATCACTGGAATTTCTGGAAGGCAAAGCGCTCCCCGGTGTGGTCGCCTTAAGTGACAAGTAGTTTCGATTCGATAAGCCTGAAGAGGATTAACAAAAGACACAGCCTTAACCACGACCAGATCCAGACATCAAAGGAACCGGGGAAAAACTCAAACAGGTTCTTAACCTGCTCGGTCTCCTTCGTGTCCTGGTGGTAAACGGCCTTTCAGATACTAATTGGAGTTGTTATGCGTAAACCGATGATCGCCGGGAACTGGAAGCTGAACAAAACCCTGAGCGAAGCAAAAAAACTGGCGACAGAACTGGCTCAACAATGTCAGGATATTCATGATCGTGACATTGTCATCGCCCCCGTTTACACGGTTTTGAGCAGCGTTGCCGAAGCAATCAAAAATTCCCCCGTACAACTGGCGGCGCAAAATTGCTATCCGGAAGACAACGGGGCCTTTACCGGCGAAATATCCCCCCTCTTCCTCGAAGATGTCGGCTGTGAGCTGGTTATTCTGGGTCACTCAGAGCGGCGTCAGCTGCTGGGTGAAAATGATGCCTTCATCAACCGGAAAATACATAAAGCACTCGCAGTCGGATTGAAACCGATCCTTTGTGTGGGCGAAACCCTGCAACAACGCGAAGACGACCAGATGTTGGAGATATTGACCCGACAGATCAAAGGCGGGCTCGATAAGGTCACCGTTGAGCAGATGGAAGATGTTGTCATCGCCTATGAACCTGTCTGGGCCATCGGGACAGGAAAAACGGCGACAGACGAGCAGGCACAGGAGGTCCACTCCTTTATCCGCGGAATGCTTCAGGGTCTGTTCAACCAACAGGTCGCGACAGCGACACGCATCCTCTATGGCGGTAGCGTGAAACCGGGCAACGTCGATGGATTGATGGCTCAGGACGATATTGACGGCGCACTGGTCGGCGGGGCGAGCCTGAATGTCGATGATTTTGCCAGAATCGTAAAGTTCGAAAAGCAGGTCTGAATGTCTCAGGGGCGGCAATCAAGTCCGCCCCCGATTTAATCCAACAGTTGAAGTGTAATCAACAAACCTTCTGATTTAGGGTCTCTGGTCCCGTCAGGGTCAACAGCGGCTTGGGATAAAATGACAGACGGAATCATCTGCAATGCCATGTCGACGATAAATGCCCAACACAAAAAGCTCAGTGACGTTAGCCGTTGCTGAGCTTTTTGCAGTTCATCAATCCAGAGCAGGCAATAATCCGGTTATTGAGATCAGGCCTCTTTTAGCATATAGCCCTGTCCGCGAACGGTATGGATCAGTTTTTTGTCATAGTCACGATCGATCTTGTTGCGCAGGTAATTGACATAAACATCTATAATGTTGGTGAAGGAATCAAAGGTGTAATCCCACACATTTTCCGCGATCATCGCCCTGGTCAGCGCCTGATTGGGGTGACGCATGAAATATTCCATCAGCGCATACTCTTTCGAGGTCAACTCAATTTCGTTGCCACTGCGCCATACTTTGTGAGCCACCGGATCAAGGCGCAGATCGGCAAAGAAAATTTCCGCCCCGCGGTCCTTCGAACCACGGCGGATAAGCGCTCTGCAGCGGGCCACAAGTTCAGCGAAAGCAAAAGGCTTGGCCAGATAGTCATCGGCGCCGATATCAAGTCCATTGACTTTGTCATCAACAGAATCTCGTGCCGTCAGACAGAGCACCGGGGTTACGATCTGCTTCTCACGCAACTCCTTGATCGCAGCCAGGCCATCCTTTTCGGCAGCATGACATCCATCAGAATAACATCAAATGCCTCGCTCTCCGCCTTCTGGACCCCCTCTTCACCGTCGTAGGCGACTTCAACACTGTAGCCCTCCTCTTCCAAGCCACGCTGAATAAACCCCGCTACTTTTTTTCATCTTCAACGACGAGAATACGCATCTTTGATCTCCTTTTTTATGATCTGTGGCGAATATATTTAAACCATCTTTCAAATGAATTCATATTTCAATGGATGCCTATAATCATAATAAACTTATTAATTAACCCTACCAAGAATAAACCAATCCTTCAAGAGAATAGTGATTGTAGCCACTTATCATGGCGGGATAAAAGTTCAGAAAAAATAATGCCATAGCAGATCGATGCGTCCACGTCGAATAAGTGTCTTGCCTGAGTAGCGCATGATTTCACGCACCCGGTCTCTGTGGCCGGGCCGATAACAGTGTATCGTGCAGTGCTTGCAGGTTGGCTTATCATCGAGGGGCACTTCAAACGCCTTCAATGGCATACTGAAGAAAGTCAAGGCACTCGGGGCAACATTTGTACCGCGATAAAGCTTCAGTTGTGGAGGTAAGTCGATTAAAGGAGATCTTTCACCATGGTGATGATCACGACAATAGACTGCCGTAAAGAGTGCAAGGACCTTGAGATCTTTCTTTTCTTTACGCCCCAGTTGAAGGTCACTGTGTCGACAGCTGTTCATCGCTTAATCTTCCCGTCTGCTGTCCGAAAGATCGTAAAGTCGCTCCGCATTGAGAATCTGGATATTCTTCCCCTGAACAAGCAACATCTCTTCATCCATTAACTTTCTCAAGGTTCGGGAAAGCGTCTCGCTGGTGGTTCCCAGATTCGAAGCCAGTTGCGATTTGGACAGCGGTAAAGAAAAAGTATCACCTGTCTTAGCCGCAATATTCATCAGATAGCGCGCCAGCCGGGCGGGAACGTCGCGAAAGGTCAGATCTTCTATCTGAACGGTGAATTGACGCAGATAGCGAGACAATCCGGCAATCATATTGATCGACAGTTGGGAATGACTGTGCAGAAGGTCCAGAAAGTCTTTTTGGGAAAAAACAGCAATACAGAGTCGGAAAGGGTTTCGGCAAAAGCGGGATAGCATCCGTCGGCAAAGATAGCAGCATCGGCAAAACTGCCCCCGGGATGCACAACGTGCAGGACCCTCTCCTTGCCATCGGAAGAAAGCTTGTAAACTTTCACCTTGCCGCTGGCCACAACATAAAATCCAAGGGCTTCAGCTCCTTCTTCAAAGAGAATCCGGCCGCGCGAAAAACGTTGTTCACGAATGATTGAGACTAAAATGGGAATATCATCATCAGTCAAGCCGGAAAAAAGATGGCAGCGCCGGACGGTGGCATGATCAATCATAGGATCGGATCCTTATCTTCATTCTAAATTTAAAAAAAACGTGAGAGAAACTTATCAGGCCGATAAGATCAAGTTAACGTGCCTGTCTGGAAATATCAACATAAGGCAATTATAAGTCAATTCAATTCGCAACGACATTCATGTTCTGATATAATCTGCTGCCTGGCAAAGATCCGTCAACCGGATCACACAGAGCGACAGGGTTCTTCACTCTGTGCCAGTGAGTTGATTTCATTGCGCAATTAACACAATTGACAAAAAAACGGACTCATCAATATGCGATATATTTCAACAATAGCTTTGATTCTGTCGATCGGTCTCATGCTTTCTGCCAGCGCTTTCTGTCAGGATATTTCACTCTCCTGGACCCCAGCCCAACAGAAATGTCAGTGGTTACAAGGTTTATTATAAGGCAGGAGACATGAGTCAGCCCTTCGACGGGACGGGAGCAGATCAAGGTCCTTCACCCGTCGATGTCGGGGACACTCTGTCCGTGACATTGACAGGATTGAGCGATGGTACAAACTATTATTTTACGGTAACGGCCTACGACAACAACAGCAATCAGAGCAACTACTCCAACATTGTCAGCAACTCCTGGATTCCCTCTTTAATGGCACCTTCAAACGGCGCCGTCAATGAGCCGGTCCCTGTGACATTCCGCTGGGAAACGGCACCATCCGGCTATTCGGTCGAGTACACGCTCTATTATGGAACCAGCCGGGAAGATGTTAGCAATGCCGCCATTCTTCCGCCTCCAAATTCAGGCGGCCACAACCACAGCAGAAAACCGGTCCTGCTGCTGTTTTTACTCGGTGCAATCGTGACCTCTGCCCTTCTACTCATGAGGAGCCGGGCATGGCACTATCGGATGACAGCGACGATTACGGTCCTGTTCTTTGGCAGTCTGCTGGCTTCCTGCGGTGGCGGCGGTGGCGGAGAGTCCTCCAGCAAGACACCGACAACTCCGACACCAACAGAGGAACTCTTTTCCGTTGCCAAGGGAAACAGCGACTACCACCAGGCCTTCGACCTCAAAGCAGGGACAACCTACTACTGGAAGGTCGTTGCCACCGATACAAACGACAACAACCTGAAATATGAAAGTCAGGTTCAATCGTTGACAACGGAAGTTTTTTAACTCGTGCCCATCCGGACACTCCGGATGGCACAGCGACCGCTTCTGATTGGAAGCCGGCATTTTTCGCAAGATCATGGAAATCGAAAACCAGGCATTTGAGCTTAAGGCAGTCCTTTACGCCGCACAATCAAATGTGAAGATTGACACCGAGACTGCGGAAAAGAGCGGTTTCCCGACAGGAACTAACTCATTCCACCATGCAGGCGCCATTGACCAAGTGCGACCCATCAGGCGCTCAACGTCCAGTAACGCCGGCTATTTGGCCTAGAAACAATGAATGATATTTGTGGAAATTTTAAAGATATTTCCGTGGCTAAACTGTTTTCCTGGCTCTACAACAACAGGAAGACAGGGGTATTACGCCTGAGCCACGGGCAACAGCGTAAGGAATTTCGGTTGCTTCAGGGAGAACCTTTCGCGTTCAAATCCAACTTTGCCGCGGAACAGATTGAAGCGCTTCTCGCCAACAAACAGATTTCAGATCTGGCCACGTTAAGAAACCTGCGCATCCAATGCAGGCAAATGAAAAAATCATTCGCCCGCGAAATCATCAATATGGGCCTGTTAAGTAAGGCCGAGATGGAGCTCTGGATGACTCAGTGCCTGCACCTGGCCATCGACAATGCCTCACGCTGGTCCGTTGGAACTTTCTCGTTCCGTCCCCTGTCCGAGGATCAGATCGGTAAGCCCTTTATTATCTCTCCCCAATCCGATGCCGGCAGCGACGATGCTCCAACGGTTGAGAGTATGCTTGCCGACGAGACAGTATTCGCCGACATCAGACAGAAGATAACAACCGGAAAAGTCGAACTCCCGCCGCTGCCGACCACGCTGATGAAAATCAGAGAATGCCTGAAAGATCCGGACTGGGATAATCAGGATCTGCTGAAGATCATCATGACAGACCAGATCCTGACAACCAGTATCCTTAAGGTGGCCAACTCAAGCCTGTACGGTTTATCAAGCGGCGTCAGCTCGTTACAGCACGCCATCGTTCTGATGGGTATGAAAACAATCTGGGGGATTGTCACACATCAATCGCTGCTCAGCTCCTTTCCCAAAGAGAGGAATCGGGTTGAAGAGGTTCTCGAACACAGTTTTCTTTGTGCTCTACTGGCAAAACAGATGGCCCGTCAATGTCATTATGACGAAGAAGATGCGTTCACCTGCGGTTTGCTCCACGATATCGGCAAGGTGGTCCTCTACAACCTGCTTTCAGCAGAGCAACTCAGCAACTCACTGGAGCAGCGCCTGGTCGACAGATTTCATTGTGAAGCGGGGCTTTTGATCGCGGCGAAATGGAACCTGCCGGAGGTGGTTTAGAAACAATCGAGCATCATCACAAACCAGAGCAGGCGGAAGGGAGCAACGGCATAAGCGAAATCGTTTATGCCGCCAATTGTATCGCCAACGGTTGCGAACCAGAGGCCAGACGCCTGGCCTGTCTGCAGTTCGACAGGATCGATTTACAGGGCTTGAGGCAGATCAAAGCGGAATTTACGCATTGAACTCGGGATCAGCGACAGCGGATAGGCACCGGAATCGTGACCTGCCGGGACAGTCGTCACCTGGCTCCCTGGCTCTGATGCAAGCCGTGCTTTTTCAGCAGATCATAAAATGTCGGGCGGCTCACCTGCATCATTTCTGCCGCCTTTTGAACGTTGCCGGTTGTTTTTTCCAGAACCTGCTGCAGCAGTTGATGCTCAACCTGATAGCGGGCCTCCTTGAGCGACAGCCCGCTGAAATCGAAATCAGAGACTCCCGATCCGGCATCGGATTTGCTTTCAACGTCACCCCCAGCCTGCTCTTTTAAATCCGACAATGCCGGTGGAGCTTCAAAACCAAGATCCCAGGCCTCAACAATCGGTGTCTCTGTCATAACAACGGCGCGTTTAATCTTGTTTTCCAACTCCCGGACATTCCCCGGCCAGCGATAATCCTTCAGTTGCTGTAACGCCGCCGAGCTGCAACCACGTATTTTTTACCGAATTCCTGGGCATAGCGACGAAGAAAGAAATTGGTCAATAGTTCCAGATCGTCTCCCCGCTCCCTCAATGGCGGGAGGTCTATCGTAATAACACCGATCCGATAGTAGAGATCTTCCCTGAAGTCCCCCTGCCTGATCGACTGATCAATATCAATATTAGTCGCGGCGATTATGCGCGTATCAACGGCGATATCTTCCCGACCGCCGACCCTCTGGATCACTTTTTCCTGAAGAAAACGCAGTAACTTCACTTGCAGCAAGGGGGACATTTCACCAATTTCATCAAGGAACAGAGTCCCTCCCTCTGCATATTCAACTTTTCCCTGCACCCTGTTACCGGCCCCGGTAAAAGCCCCCTTTTCATGGCCGAACAGTTCCGATTCCAGCAGATTTCCGGAATAGCCCGCAATTAATGGCGACAAAATTATTATCTTTACGAATACCGCGCTCATGAATCGCTCTGGCCACCACTTCCTTCCCCGTCCCGCTCTCACCGAGAATCAAGACCGGGATATCGATAGAGGCCACCTTCTTGATCGTCGCAAAACCTGCTGCATCTGTGGACATTGGCCTAAAATACCACTGTACCCATGCTGGGAGGTCGGTGCAGAATTCTGCAGCCGCCGGTTCTCATCCTCCAGAGCAGCTACATGATAAGCCCGCGAAAGGATGATTTTCAATTCAACCAGGTCAATCGGCTTGTGATAAAAATCGTAAGCCCCCATGTCCACAGCGGAAAGCGCATTGGCGTGATCTTCATTCCCGGACAACACGATCACTTTCGTTTCCGGTTGCAACTGTAACATCAGCTGCAGACAGCGCAGCCCCTCCGAAGCGCCGTCAATATCGGGAGGGAGCCCCAGATCGAGAGTCACGACACTCGGCTTGTGCTGCTGAAACAGTTTCATCGCTTCATCGACCGACTCAGCCAGAAGAATACGATAATCTTTACTCAAACCCCATTTCAGCTGTTTTCTGATTTCTCTGCTGTCATCAACAATCAGTAATTTCTGCAAATAAACTCTCCATACACAATTCAGATAACCTGTAAATGAATTGAATTATATCATAAACTTCAGAAACTTCCGTTAAGAGACCAACGGCAGCAACACTCTGAAGGTTGTGCCTTTGCCTTCCTCACTGTCGACCGTAATTGATCCACCATGTGCCTCCATGATCTGCCGGCACTGGTAAAGTCCAATACCAAAGCCGTATTTTTTGGTGGTTTCGAACGGTTTGAACAATTTTTCATCTATAAAATCCACACTCATACCACAACCGTAATCGCTCACATCGACAAAAACCGCACTCTCCGTTTTACCGTAACGAACCTTGACGGCGGAATCGGCCCCACCAGCCTCCTTGGCATTCATGAGCAGGTTGAGAATAACTTTATAGATTTCTTCATCATCTGCAGCAACATCTACCGATTCCCCTGAGACATCGATCCCCCGCCAGCCGTTTCGACAGCATCCTTGACAACCCGACCGATATCGACCGAACAGACCGCAAGCTCGGGCTTTTCCTTGACATTTTTAAGTCTGGCAATAAGCCCCTTCATATTCTTGACGGTCATCTCAACCGTCTCCAGCATATCCTGCTGAAAATCGGGATCGTCGATAAACTCGTGCGCGTTATCAAGCATCAGCGATAGACCGGATATCTGATTTTTCAGATCGTGCAGTACAAAAGTCGAGAGCTTACCGATGGAGGCCAGTTCCCTGCTGGTCGATAATTGCTCAGACAGGCGAAGCCCCTGTATTGACGCAATCGACTGACGCGCCAGCATGCGCAAAAGATCGTAGTCTTCATAAGTCAGTACTTCGCCCGGATTGATCTGCTCGCCCAGGACAACAAAACCGACCAGGTCCTCATCAAACAGGAGAGGGATAACCAGAAAAGCACCCGTATCGGTAAAGGTTGAGATAATCGAATGGTTCAGTTCCGGATCGTCCTCGTGCAGGTTAATAATCCACTCGCGCTCAGTCAACCGGACAATCAACGGATCTGTCGGCGGAAAAGGTCTCCAATCGCGACGGAAATTGAACGCTGCACTGAACAGGTAATCGTCAGATTCAACATCCTGAAGATAAAGAGCACCACCCTTGCAGGCCAGGTTTTCGCAAAAAGATCAAGAATTGCCGGCTGAATTTCCTTGAGTGTTTTATTGGCTGACACGCGTTTTGTAAACATTTCCCACTGTTGCTGATAGTCGTATTTACTCTGATAGAAGTTTTTGTGCAGAGTAACCTTGAACCGTCGCCTGAGCTTTTCGGACAGAAAAAGGATCGTCAACCCAAGGCCGCCGACCAGCATCAGGGCGTAGAGGACAGGCCTGGTATTGTCGAGGTTAAGGTAGCGTACCCCTTCGCCAAGCACGCCCAGGATAATCAGGTACCCCCCGACAATCAGCAATACGAAAGAACGATGAGCAATTCCCCTGGACAACGACAACCTGGAACCGTTGCTTCGAAACAGGCGGCTGTAACAGATCAATCCCACCGCCACCGCAAAGATGGCAGAACGCCACCCCAGGTCATTAAATCGAGCGAACGGTAGAGCAGGCTGTGACTGAAGAATAATGCCATGCCTGCCAGCAACAACCCCGCGCCGATAACTTCAAGCTTCACTTTCCAACGCTGAAGTTGATGCAGGCCCGACAGGTCCGCTCCAACTGGACAAGACCAAACAACAGGTAGAGCATCAACACCAGGTAAACACCAAAACCCGCTTCAGTCAGATAAACGACCCCTTCATCCTGAAAATCGGGAGAAAAAATAAGTTGATCGATGGGAAAAACAAAACAGAAAACGATCAGAACAAAAGCGAGGACGATCGAAATCCAGAAGCCTGGTCCCTTGTAAATTTCCGAGTTATCGCGAAATACGGTCTTGGTGTAATAATACACCCCTATGGTCATCCCAACCTGCAACAGTAAAACATAGCGATACCACAGAGTGAGAGATTCAGGTTGATTAAGTAACCGAATATCGGCGACATGAAGCCCCCGGCAGCGATCAGAGAAGAACTCAACAGCAGTGTTGCCGCCGGGTAACTGCGCTTGGTCAACAGGATGACAACAGCGACAAGGCAAATGGTATATTCAGCCAGAGCAGGATTTGGGTCAACATGATCACGTCCAGACGTTCAAATGGGGTAGTCGCTGTAAAGACAGTATCCTACCACCTGAAATAAAATTTGGCCACAGTCGGACAGACGTCGTACCGGACTGTGCCCGGTCAAAGCATTCATACCTGCAGAAAAGAAAAGACCGACGTCAGGAACGTTCGCCCCGTCACCGCTACCCGCTTTGGTGAAAATAGACATAAACGACACTCATGGAATGGCAACCAGACTATCCTTCAATAAATCCTGCAACACGCCTTTGAGTACCTCCTTGCGTCAGGGTCGCCATGAACCAGATGGATTTCTTTCGGCCTGTGCCGCATTCGTTTGACGAAATTGACCAGATTATGCTGATCGGCATGAGCAGAGTAGCCGCTGATCGTATGGACACCAGCCTTGATCGCAAACCGTTTTCCATCCAGAAGGACATAACCTTTCCCCGGTCCGAACCGTTGAATATCATGCCCCGGAGTCCCTTTGGCTGATAACCGACAAACAGAACATCTGTTCTCCCATCACCAATCAGCGCCTTAAGATAGTTAACGATACGTCCGCCGGTGCACATACCACTGCCGGCAATCACAATACAGGGGCGCGCTGTTTTTTTCAGGTAAGAGACGGTCTGCAGGTGATCCTTATGAGAATGGATGGTTGTCAACTGTTCGAAAGACAGTGGATGGCGTCCGGCCCTTAACCTCTGCCGCGCTTCAGAATCCCAGAACGGCTTGAGTTGTCGATAGGCATCGGTAAAGCGGCTCGCCAATGGGGAATCGACGATGATTTCAAGATCCTCCCAGGGCAATCTGGAGGCGACGTTCTGGTGGCGGTAGCGGTGGATCAGGTCTTCTATTTCATAGAGCAGCTCCTGAGTCCGGCCGATACTGAATGCAGGAATCAGAATAACGCCGCGATCGGATAAAGCCTTATGAATAATCTTTCGCAACCCTGTCCGGCGTTCCCGCCGCCCCGTATGCTGCCGGTCTCCGTAGGTGCTTTCAAGAACCAGCCTGTCAGCACGATACGGTGGGCGAGGACTCGGCAGTAAGGGTGCGTAGGGAGCTCCCAGATCACCGGAAAAACAATCCGCTCACCATTGACGGCACATTCGACATAAGCAGACCCCAAAATATGGCCGGCAGGTTTCAGTTTTATTTTTGCCGAACCCGGATCATCGGTTACGGAGCGCCATCGATGGTAAGGAAGAGGGACAATCAGCTGTTGAATATATTTTAAAAAAACGTTCGATTAAACCTCGATTACGGCTGAAACCGATTTTGACGGCATCCTCCAAAACCAGAGGTAATAAAACAGCAGACGCCTCTGAACAATAAATCGGTCCGTTAAATCCCGCAGCGGACAAATATGGAATCCGGCCGACATGGTCGATGTGAACATGGGTGACCACCAGAGCTTTGACATGATCGATCGGAAGTCGATTTCCCGACTCCCCTTTTCGGAGCCCTGAAACAAACCGCAATCGATCAGAAGAGAGGCATCATCAGCATATCGCAGCTCATGGCAGGATCCTGTAACACCGGTTGTGGCACCATGGAATTGGAGTTGCGGATACATGATTTCCCCTCAAGCAAATGGCCACAGATCGACACAGATAAAAGCGGCTAAAATCAAAAGCTTTCCAGAGTGTTTAAGAGCTGAAAACCCTTGGAGTTACTTTTATCCCGTTGATTCTGTTAAAAATACTTATGACATTCAAGGTTTTGTTAGAATCATTATCCGTGTAAATCTGTGTTCACCTGTGGCTAAATTAAATTCAATCCTGCTCAATCAGTGAGCAGCGACAGCTATTTCGGAAGTGATTTCTCTATCGCCGGCAGAAAAGCGGCAATAAAGTCCTCACCGAGCAACCGTGCCTGCTCCTCATCGTCCCGAATCATGATCGATAAGCGAATAAACGACGAATCACGTCGATTGCTGAGTAACGAATTCTTCGCCATTTCGTATTTCAAGACATACTCATTGGTTAAAACTGATCGCGGACCTGAAACCAGTAAAGAAACATCTGCTTCTGGGACTCTTTCTGGTAGACGGCGCTGACATAATCAACCGCCCGGCCATCCACAACCATGGCACGAGCCTTATCATTCAGGCGATTCCAACCGCTTCCGGGCAGACATTGTTTCGGCGAATGGATCGGACCGCTCCCAGGGCCGCCATCGTGATAGCCGATATATAAAGCGACACGATCGCCATCGGCGTTTTCGTAGCTGCGCGACAGATAATCGGTTGGCAGCAACACTGCCAGGACACGCTCGTCAAACGTGCCTGTCCGGTCATCCTCCAGTCACCCGCACGTTGCGGAAACTGATCAAGCGGGGTGTTGACAGGGACAGATGCTTCAGATCTGGTATGAACATACACCGCCGCCAGACCGAGAAGGATAAAAAGAACGATAAACCGCCATGTTTTGATAGATTGCATAAAGCACCTTTAAAGGCCACAGATACCCACGGATAAAATCTGATTAAAATCGAAATCAGTTCATTATTCGTTTGACCTGAACACCATCAGGACTGAAATTTATAATCAAACCCACTCTGCAACACGTAGCTTTCAAATAGTTCATTGTTTGAGCGAGATGCCCCCTCAATAGCCTTCCCTGCCTTCAATTCAACAATGACAGAATTTTCAACAAAAAGATCAACAAAATATTCGCCAACAACAACACCATCGTAATATACTTTCAGAGGGTGTTGAGCGGTTGCCTGAGTTCCAGATTTCGAAATCTCATGAAGAAGAGCTTTTTCATAAACTTTTTCAAGGAACCCAGCTCCGAGAGAATTCCAAACCGTATAAGCAGAACCAATAATCTTCTCAGTAATGTCAGAGCAAATACCTTGCATTATCCCCCCCCCATAAATCCGCTCTTATCTGTGTCAATCTGTGGCTAATTAAAGATTTTCCTCAGCACCCCACTACTGACAAACAACAAAAACCATCGCCAACACAAAAACCCCCATCCCCGGCAAATTCGTGGAAGAAACCTTCTGCCGCTGCAGTTCCATAATACTGAGCTAAAAACCGGTACCGATCACACGAATCATATTAGTGAGCACAGCAATCGGAACGGTTAACGCAACCAACAGAATCATCGCGGCTCTTTTTTTCTGCGACACAACAGCCAGGGCGACACCAAGCGCCAGAAGAGACATCAGTGATCGTAAACCGCTGCAGGCGTCGGCCACCTCAAGCGTCGTATGTGGAAACATGATGATATTGCCTTCACGCAGAACGATAACGTTCATCAGTTTTAACGCAATAACTGAGAACTTTGCGACAAACAGTTTCAGAGGGAACGCGATGGCGTCATAGACAATATACGGCAGCGGGATCATGAAGAATAAAAAGCCGATCGGCAGAAGAAGTTCCTTCAACCACTGCCAGCCCAGTAAAAAAACGATCATTCCGGCAAGGAGGAAAACCATGGACGTACGCTGACTGAACGATTCCTGCGCAGCGACTCCCACCACCAATACAGCCAGAGAAAAAAGGACCAGCACGATTCCGCTCTTGGCCGGTTTTACCGGAAGCATGGCCAGTACGTCCCTCTTCTGCCAGGCAAAATAAGCAGAAATCAAAGGGACGAGCAGTCCATGAGAATAGTTCGGGTCATTCATCCAATCCGCATACAAACCTTTAGCGGTGGCAAAGTAAAGAGCGATGAAAGTGCAACCCAGCAACACTGAAAATATGAGATTCTGAGCGGACCATCTGGACTTAATCACAAAATAACCTCGATCATGAGAGCGATCTGATTCAATTTAGCTTCTGTCCGGAAACCGTTTTTTTCCGCAATCTCAGCGTCGGCCTTAACACTTGATTGTGCGGCGGACAGGACCACGCCTTAAGCTCAAATGCTTGACGCCCTTGATCTTGCGAAAAGTTGCTGACTTCCAGATCAGAAACGGTCGCTGTGCCATCCGGAGGTTCCGGATAGCGCAGTCAAAAAAACCGGCTTATGCGACCTCAACAACAGCTAAAGACACCTCTGGTGTCAATAATGATTTTTCCTGCAATGCGTCTTTCGGCAAGCCGATGAACTCATCATGATCAACAAGCAGCACCAGAATGTCTGATTGCTCGACGACTGCGTTGTAATCATAAAGCTCGACATCCTGAATTTCTCCCGAGACATTGGGTTCGCACGCAATCACCCGGCCAACGTCCAGTTTGACCAGTTTCTGGACGATATCAAGAGCTGGAGATTCTCTCAAATCATCGATATTGGCCTTGAATGTCAAACCGAGACAACCGATCACAGGTTGCTTGAACCGTTTCGCCTTGGCGACAACCTTATCAATAACCCATTGCGGCTTGCTATCGTTCACATTACGGGCGGTATGGATCAAACGTGCATGTTCTGGGGTCTTGGACACGATAAACCAGGGATCGACCGCGATACAATGGCCGCCGACCCCGGGACCGGGCTGTAAAATATCAACCCGTGGATGGCGGTTTGCCAGACCGATCAGTTCCCAGACGTTGATGTGCAGGGAATCGCAGATAATCGACAGCTCGTTGGCAAAGGCGATATTAACATCGCGGAAACTGTTTTCAGTCAACTTACACATTTCAGCGGTCCTGGCATTAGTGATGATACACTCGCCCTTGACAAAGGTTTTATACAGGGCCACTGCCATATCCGAACACTTTGACGACAAACCGCCGATCACGCGATCATTATTCACCAGTTCGCTCAAAACATGCCCGGGCAGGACGCGCTCAGGACAATGGGCGATACGGATATCCGACTGTTCACCCGCATGCTGGGGAAAGCTCAAGTCGGGACGCAATTCCGCCAACCAGGCCGCCATCTGCTCAGTTGTGCCGACAGGTGAAGTCGATTCCAGAACCACCAGGTTCCCCGGCTCTAAAACAGGAGCTATGGCCTTACTGGCGGCGTGAATGTAGGAAAGGTCAGGAACGTGATCATCCTTAAAAGGCGTTGGAACAGCTATCAAAAAAGCATCGGCGGGTTCAGGCGTACTCGTTGCCGTGAGATAACCTTCTGTCACGGTCGCACGCACAACCATATCGAGATCAGGTTCGACAATATGGATCTCACCCCGGTTAATCGTATCAACGGCAACCTGATTGACATCAACACCAATAACTCTTTTTTACGCGACGCAAAACCGCAGCAGTCGGAAGGCCGATATAACCCAGGCCAACGACCGAGATACGCTCAAAATCGATCATGATCATTCCTTAAATTCAGTCTGTTTGTTCATCTGTAGAGTTAAAAGAAGCAGATAACGCCCTTATAATGCGTTCACAAGCGTGCCCATCGCCATAAGGATTATGAGCCAGACTCATGCGTTGATAAGCCCCGGCATCATCCAGCAGCATGGACACTTCAGAGATAATACCATCGACACTGGTCCCGACAAGTTTCACCGTCCCGGCCTCAATCGCTTCAGGCCGTTCCGTGGTCTCGCGCATCACCAGAACGGGCTTTCCAAGTGATGGTGCTTCCTCCTGAATCCCTCCCGAGTCTGTCAGAATAAGATGTGAAGACATCATCAGATAGACAAGAAGGTATTCCTGAGGGGGGATAAGATAAATGTTGTCAATACCGTCAAGGTACTTCTTGACAGGTTCCTGGACATTCGGATTGAGGTGTACCGGATAGACAATTTGAATTTCAGGGTATTCAAGGCAAGTGTTTTCAATGCCCTGCAATACGCTCAAAACCGCCACCGAAACTTTCCCGCCTGTGACCTGTGACCAGAATCATTTTTGACCGTCGTCTAGAAACGGGTAAAGAGCAGCAAATTCGGCCTTCAGACCGGTCGACCGCTCAATCTTGTCTGTCACCATCAACAGTGCGTCAATGACGGTATTGCCGGTTACTTTGATGGTATCAGGATCAACACCTTCCTTCAGCAGATTATCCCGTGAAGAGTCGGTCGGAGCAAAATGATAGCGGGCGAGAACCCCCGTCAATTTGCGGTTTGCTTCTTCGGGCCAGGGAGAATAGAGATTGCCGGTGCGCAAGCCGGCCTCGACATGACCGACCGGTATCTGGTGATAATAAGCGGCCAGTGAAGCGGCAAAGGTGGTTGCCGTATCGCCATGGACCAGAACCACGTCAGGCTCAAATTGACGTAAAACATCACCAATACCCGTCAAGATCGCGGTCGTCACATCAGCAAGAGACTGACCATGACGCATGACATTCAAATCAAAGTCAGGCTCGATCTCAAAAGCGATAAGACTGATCAAGCATCTCCCGATGCTGTGCCGTCACGCAGACTTTTGCGTCAGTATGAGCGGCAGATCTAATTGTTTAACCAGAGGAGCCATCTTTATGGCTTCAGGTCGGGTACCAAAAACAGTTAAAACTTTCATATTGTTCCCTATAAATTTAACATAATACCAACAATCACTGCGGTTCAACAGTTAGATCAATTAAATGTTGCTTTGCCTTGAAGTGAGAAAAGAAGCCATCCAGGAAGATATGAAGAGCAAATATCAGAAATTCTTAGTACCATAGAAATTAATACTCCATCAGTCGGCGAGACACCGGACAGACCCAATACAAAAATAAACAAACCTTCTTGTAATCCCAATCCCTGTATTGTCACAGGAATTCTCAACACAAAATGGACTAACGGCATGACGATAAACACGAAGCTAAAGACACTTGATCAGAAAACAACTCTACATGCAAGATAGTTCAGAAAAGAAAATAGTATCCAGTCTCAATAAGCGTCAACGCCAAAAAATTGACAAGGGTTTGAAATTGAGTAACTGATCTCTGAACACCTAAGAAACCCTGAAAATTTTTATCAAAAACGTCCACTGAAAATGAGCATAATAATTTGTCAAAAAATGAGTATGACGTCTCAAAGATCATTAGCACGAAAGCCAGAGATATTGCCATGGCGGAGAGCAATGAAATATACAGGGGAATTTCCCCATCAACCCCGAAGAGCTCCACTGAAAAAGGAATCGTACAAATAACAAAAAAGATAAGTGACAAAATGCCAACGATTCTTTCAATGATAACAGTTGACAGCACGACTGAGTCACACCCTAATCTCTTCAAGGAAAGAACGCGATAGGCATCCCCTCCAAGATTTCCGGGCGTAAAAGATCCGACAAAGCTACTTTTAAGATAAAGCGACACCGATTCAGAATAAGAGATATGCAGTTTATTAGCGGCCAGAAGAATTCGCCATTTAAACCCCATAAAACATCGATCCAAAAAAGCGAGAGCAATGAGCAGAACAAGGAAACCGTGAGACATTGCTCTAAAATTATCAGCAAAATCTTGCCAATCAACTTGCCTGACAACAAAAAACAGCAAAATCATGCTTACAAATAATTTAATAAAACATTTTAATTTTCATATTTCCAACAGCACTATAAAAGGGCTGACTCTTGAATCTTATAATCGTAGTTCAAGTCGGGGAAATCGCTATCACAATCAAAGGTATACAGTGGCCCTTTACAACCATGAGAAGCATCCTCAAGAAATTGCAAAGTTGGCTGATTCTTGTTTGTAGGAAAATATTCAACAACAAGAATTTTTACAATTTAATTCAAACATCAGCTTCAGAGCTTTTTGCAATAGGATATACTCAATTTTACGCCCAAAGACACGACACGATAAAATTAAATCGACAACTCGCAGTGTCTCCCCAGACTTCGAGACACTCAAAATACCAACCAGTCCGGAATCGCCATATTTATCTTTAACTCTCAAAGAAAAATAAAATTTTCAGGTACCTCCAACCACGAAGAAAACTCTTCCGCTGTCAGCCTTCGCGTGATAAATTAAACTGATTGGTCTTATTAATTAACTGGAGAAGTCGGGTTGAATTTTCTTCCTTATAGTCCTCCCATATCATCTCTATTTCAAGAGAGCTCAGCCAAGAGTCGAGGGAGCCAAGATCCTTACGCAGAGACGCTCTTTTCCTTTCGGCCGAATACATTTTGGAGCGTAATGCATCTTCTCCGGACAACGAGACAACATCAAAGCAACCTAAGGACAAAAGCGCTTTGGAATACAGCATCACGTCAGCAGGCCACTCAGGGACATAAACTTCAGGAAGAGCTTCTGCCACCCTCGACCTTTCAACAGGATTATCGTCAATGAACACAACGGATTGAAGTCCCAGATTAAGCTCATTGACAAGATCGACAATGTTTTGAGCCTTATCCTTCCAATTTATACGCCATCCAGCAAAATCATCTACTGAGAGAACCATTTCAGGATGGGTATTTATCGCTTCTAAAGCGACAGACTCTGAATTTTTACTGACAATCGCAAGAACAATTCCCTTATTCGTCATGGCTTTAATATTAACTTGAAAATCTGTAAAAGCCTCTCCTATGGGATCATGCCCACCCAGCCGAAGATTTTGCACACCGTCGTCACCAACGATCCCTCCCCATAAAGTATTGTCAAGATCGAGAACCAGTAATTTCCTGGTACACCCCTTTGCAGCATACAGAATATTTTCACTTCAGCAGCGACCGATGAGAAAACATCCGGACTGAAAGGGATCTTACCCAGATACCACATTTTAGGATTAAGCTGTGCTTACCGGAACGAAACAGGCACGATTCAGTATCAAGAAGAAAAACTTGCTTATTTTCAGACAAATTATCCGCAAGACGGATATTCATTCTGGCAATGAGATCCGACAACCCGCCAGGCATACGATCTCGACCGCCAAACCCTCTACGGTAATAAGGTTTAGCCCAGACAGGAATAATGACATAAGACGCTTTTTTGCACGCTAAAGCCACTAATGAACAGAAAGCATCCACCTCTTCATAAATATCGTGATAGTTGATTGTTTCATATTGACAAGCTCTGGCATATGTCCGGGACACAGTGGATGCAGAGGTCCACAAAACAAGTGAATCGTATCTCTTCTCCCACATCGGCGAATCAGCATCCAACAGGTAATTCTCAACGGGTCCGAATGGCGCACTATGTGCTGCTACTACGAAGCGGTCAGCAGTAAAAGAATCATCGTTATTCAAGTAGCCGACAAGAGTACTTGCGTTAAAGTCGCTCAGCACGAAACAGCTAATTTCAGCCTCAGGCATATTGTCCCTTCTCAATCAAAGACAGAATATAATCAGCAAGAGATTCAGCAGACTTCAATGCCGACAATTGATTTGTTCTCGAGAGCTCAGCAGCAATATCAACAGGCACTCCCAACTCTTCTTCCAGGTACTGCTCGCAAACAACAACAAAATTAATTAATCCCAGACTGTCTAAAGTCGATTCACGACGCGTTTGATCAAAGATACAACGCCCCTTCTCATCTAATTTCTTCTCAACCGAGAGCTGACGATTGATATCCGCAATTGCCTGCAGGATACACTTTACTATTTTCTGCCGTAGACCGGAGACATCAGAACCAATAGCCGAGGTTGAAGAGGTCGGATGGTTACCGGGCGAGGCAACTTCAGACGCAGGCAGCCGGGGCAATGGCATCAACTTCTGATATGGTATAAGCTTCGTATATTCGGGAACATCTTCACTAATAACGGCACCAGCGCCGATAAATGCCCCCTTCCCGACCGTGACACCATCCAGAATTCTGACACCTGCACCAATCCAGACATCATCATGAACGACCACGGGGCCACGACTATATGTTCCCTGCTGCATCATCGGAATATCAGTGTCTTCAGTGTGGTAAAGGCCGCCACCGATATAACATTGTCCACCGATACCAACATCGCTACCGATATGAATACCCGAAGCGGAGCTGAGCTGGCACTGACTTCCGATAGTGCAACGATCGCCAAGAGTTATCGACCCGGTTTTAGTCGAAAGGATGGTGTCACGCGCAATAAGAACATCGTCGCCGATACGAATTCCCTCGTTTGCGCGTGCATCCAACAAACAATGGTCATCAATCGCAACCCTGTCCCCAACATTAATTTTACCTGGCCAACGGAGAAACACTCCCTGCCCCCAGAGACACCCGGAGCCGCAAGTCCTGACAAGAAACGGAAGATATATTTTCCTTAGCAACAGCCCCATAGCACCAGGGATCATTGAAAGGAGACAAGTATATATCTCATATTTCAGAAGATTCCAGAAACGAGATGAGCCAACAAAGAAATTCAAATACTTCCTGAATGAAGACTTGTCGGAACTGTGAAGCTTATCGCCTATAGGTTCTTTAATAATATCTTTACCCATAACCCCAACCAATATAATTATTCATAATTGACAAGAATTGCCCAATCTGAAGAGTAAGGGGCAATCAATTCCCCATTACTTTCTACTGTTATTCCTTCTTTAATTTCACGATATTTCACTTTCGTATCGACAACGACGACTTCATTAAAATTTAAATCCCCCAGAAAACCCTGCTTTTATTTTCGGCAAAATACAACCTTCTCTTTGATCTGTCATCCTCAAGGCACAAGACAGCGACATCCCCCTTGCAGGGTTTTAAATTATCAGTAAATGCCCTTGAAATAAACGTAGCGTATGTCTTGATCTGATCTGCATTGGGGAAAGGGGCAGACCCCTCAGAGTCGGACCGCGAATCAGGGAGATAACCCCAGATATTTGCGACCCCTCCTGCCATTGTCGAATGCCACAGGCCTTTACGAACCATGTCCAGATCGTAATCTTTCTCAGGATAAGGAGAAGGATTTCTAAAGCGGAAGCGATCTTCTGAAAATGACGGTTTATCTGGTCGCCTGGATATCGTTTCTAAATACTTATCATAGTCTGGACAATGCTGTTCATAACTGGAATAATCCATCAATTCAGACAGCTGATTGAGCTTATTTTTATGGCTCCTCGCCCCGAGCATGTGCTGCCACCCCATAAAAGAATGCAGATACAGATACCACTGATCCAGCTGCTCTTGATTGACCCATTCATATAAATCGAAGCCATACCCCATCGTCCACCCCGGCAAAGGGCCGAGTCGTGCTGCTATATAACGCTGCAATCTCTTGTCGGCGCGGCCATTCACACCCCATTTCCCAGGAGTTTGATGCCGACTCTCATCGCCCCAAGCCAGATATGGACGTGCCCCCCCAGCAGCATGAACTTTCATAATTAACAGCTCAAGCGCTTCAAATGTACGCTGATCGGGGTTAGGATCTGCATCATCGATATGCTGCGATCTTTCCTGATTAAAATCAAACCAACGACAAAAGACCATAGTATGCAACCCGTTAAATCCATGCCGACCAAAAAACAGTTCAATGTCTGCATCGATCTTATCAGGATTTTGGTAGTACCGGTCGGGATCAGCGTACATGACTATCTGAGGGACAAAGGTTTTATCTATCCCCTGCTTCATCCACTTATTACCTGAAGCTACGATAAAACCTGGAGTATTTGGATTCCGTTCGACCAGCACCCTTCCTCGTTTACCATCCAGATCAAAGTCTGAACTGGACGTTATGAAATCCCAGCGCCCAGGAGACGTACCAGTAAAACGAAATTTCCATTTTCCGTTACCCGAATAGTACATCCCAGTCCTTATCTGCGCACCACTGTCTCGATGAATAAATTCCACACTCGCATCCAGATCATACGGATTTGTATCGAATGTTAAATTATTCAGTGTCCATTCCAGATAAGGAGTCCACTCCGTCACGCTGCGCTCAGGAAAATATAACTCTTTTCCTCAGCTTGAGTCCAGCGACCTCGAACAGTTAATATCTGTCCGGCAGCAACCCCTTTACGTTGGACAACGGTTCCATCCAGAAACCGCACATGAACATCGACAAACTCCTCCGTCGCAAGTCCAAAGTGCATTACAGGTTCATCCTGTGCCAGATACCCATGACTGCTATGGCTTCACGGAAACCGATCAGCTTTTGATTTTCGCCGTTTGAAAATACAGTGACTATCGCGCCAAAGGCCCCTGCCTGGCCATTCGCAGCGACAAGACGGACTTTCAGCCAATTGTTATGATTTTGTAGATTTCGGAATAACAGATTCTCAGAATTCTTACATCCAACAGCAAAATCTACGGCACCATCATTTTCAAAATCGGCAAAAGCAATTCCTCGCGGGTCATTGCATCCGGATGCTTCAGCAAAATCAGAAGCTGAAAAATGACCCTCTCCATTATTAAGATAAATGCTTGAATCTCCGGCAAACACAAGATCTAGATCGGTGTCATTATCTAAATCGGCAAATCCCCCCATATAGCCGTCAGATTTTTTAAACGTTTGCTGTCTGACAAAATTACCCGCGTCATTGCGGTAGAGAATCCCGGAACCATCAGATGCCAGCAACAAATCCATATCACCATCATTGTCGATATCTGCACATGTGATTCCATCCTCGGCTTTGTCGTACATCCCTAGGCTTTGGGGTTCAATCGATTCAAAATGTCCCGCACCGTCATTGTTCAGGATGTTAAGATCACCACTCCTGTTTGCCGCCAGGATATCGACATCACCATCACCGTCATAGTCGCAATCGGTACCGCCCTGGCCGGCGGGAGCGCGGACAAGAACCTCATCGTCTAAAGCGGTAAAATGAAAATCTCCATCGTTTCGATAGACCTCATTCCTGTCACCATCGGGATCAGTCGTACCTAAATAGCCAGAAATTGAGAAGATATCAATATCTCCATCGCCATCCATATCAAAACACACGACCCCGCGCGTTTCCTGCGAGTCAGCTCTCTGAAAAAACCCGTAGATCTGAAAAAATCTTCAAAATAGCCGAAACCATCATTTCTATAAATATTAATAGCAGCAGAGACATCTCCTGCCGGGTATGTCGCACCGTTGACTAAATCAAAATCACCATCATTATCCAAATCTGCAAAACATGACCCGTGCGAACCGCCATCGAAATCTGCAACCCCCGCCAACTCACCCAGCTCAATAAATCCCTCATCAGCCTTATTAAGATAAAACATGTCTTTCATCGGCTGGTTGTGATTCAATGGCAGGTAAAGATCAGCCAGACCATTTCCGTCAACATCGGCAAAAATAACCCCATGGCCACCCAGGCCGCTGTTACTGTCCAAAAGATGAGAAACATTCTCAAAATTCAGAGGGGATCTATCACAACCACTCATCAAAAACCATAGACAGAAGGCGATGATAAAAAGAGTGCTCTTCTCTTATGAATCAACACACAGGACCGTCTATTGTTCATAAGCTTGCCCCGCACCTGAACTGGCCTGCTCTAGAAAGTCGATCATAGTCTGATAAAATGGTTCGAACATCGCCTTGTTATAGAATACCAACCGGGAACCGTAGAGGTTAACAACTCCACAATAATGACCGGTCCCAGCTAACGTTTTGTAAGTAACAGGGCCTTTAATTTCCCGGACAATATCGCTTAAAAAGCTCAAGTTGCATCGCCCTCAAATTCACCATCGATCAACATTATCGGCATGTGCCCACTCCCCGAAAGTGATCCATCAAGATATCTTTGAATATCCAACTGTCTTCGAATACGCATGTCAGCTTCGGGACTGATTGGAGCGGACAAGTCTCTGTCGGCAGAATAACGTACTCTCTCCCAGAGAGTTGAGGGAGCGGAGCTCAAATACCGGGGTGGACCAATCAGAACGAGAGCTTTGATTCGAGGGTCATCGAGAAAACCCGCAAGCGCCTGCCCGGCCCCCAGAGAATGAGCAATGACAACGATGTTATGAAAATCGACTCGCGGAGTGACGACAAGAGCATCGATCCAATTCTGTAAATCCTCTTGCGGATTCCAGGCATCGACCGCGAAAGGATCAATGGGATCGTCAGAATCACCAAAGCCGCGCGCATCAGGAGCCAGAACTGCCCATCCATCCTTCAGTAGTCGAGCCGTTAACAGCCTGATAAGACCAGCCTTGCGCCCCCAAGGAGCGCTGCCATGAAGCAATAAAACTGTCGGAGCAGAGTCCGACCCGGAAGGGAACCTCAGTTCGCCAGAAAGTGTAATTTCATCATGAGCGCCAGAAGCAACTCTGACGATATCTCCATCATCAGCCGAATACGTTGAGATATCGCGCCAATGCCAAGGTAGTCCCAGTTCTTTGACGAGATACAAACTCTCCCGCACCGGTTGAAATAACACACGCCTGAAAAGAACCTTGTCAAAATGATAGGCATACACTGCAAAAGACAAAAAAACCAGACACACACATCCCGCGGCCAGGAAAATTCTTCTATATCTGGACAAACGGAACACACTGCCACTCACATCAGGAGGATTTGAGTCTACGTATAACAGGTTTCAGCATTTCACAGCACTCGCTGCTCTCCCATAAGTTAGACCGCCTGAAAAGTAGATCTTCATCTTCAACAACCGATTCATTTTCAAGCAGTTCCATCAAATGTCGCTCTGTGGCGGGATCTGATTTTGCAGGCATCGACTTCAAGTCAAATATGCCACGCTCCCCAAGGCCGACGATTTCGCCCCGGAACGGCTCTGTCGCACCTGCAGCCTGAGGGTACATTTTTGACAATGTCTTCTGAGCGACCAGACGTGCTGTCGTAAATTTAACCCCCGAGACACTGTAAAAACCTTTCGGGCCACCATGATCAGAATGAGAAATAATCTCCTCACTCGTCGAGATCTGTACCGAATCATCATCCTCTGCCGGTAGCAGGCCAGACAAGACATGCTGAACATTGCCCTCATTCAAGTTCAATGACGGGATAGCAAGGTTCAGATCGGCGATAAAAGCACCTAACTGTTCATCTGACGGCTTGGGATTTTCGGGAGAACCGCTCCAGGTCGCATGTCCTGTCCCCGCCATGAGTTGCCCTTTCCAGGGGACAAGAAAATAGGTTCTCCCCCCGGGTTTCTTAGGGGCAACAGCAAGGGCGTGGTCAGAAAGAGCCGGCCTGTCAAAAAGTACGTTCCAAGCCAGAGAAGGCCTGAAAAGGTGTGGAATATCTTTGTGTATTTTGCCGCGAACTGACGACACCAGGGTCCTGCTGCGTTCACGACGGCTTTCGCCTTAAACTCGTAGCTCCCAGCGCCGTTACAATCAAATGCTTTTATCCCGCCGACCCGGTCATCTGCCACGAGAACATCTGTCGCCTCTACATAGTTCAGAGCAGTCACACCCAGGTCAGAAGCCCAACGCAGCAGTTCAATGAGAAGCCGCTGTGAATCGGGCATCGAAACGTCGTACCAGACAGCCCCCCCTTTTAAACCCTTGGTATCAACGGCGGGGAAAATTTTCTCTGTCTCAGTTGAATCGATAACACAACCAGAGGGTAATTGCCGTTGTGCACAAATTCCAATATTTCGATTGCGTGACATGAAATCATTCATCAACAAAGCAGCGCGAAATATTGAAGGGCGCTTCGCCCCCTTGCCATACAGCGGCATGAGGCAGGGCAAAACCTGAACAAGCTCAGGAAAAGTCCTTAAAAACCAACTTCTTTCAGAAACCGATTCATTGAATCGTTTAAAATTAAACGACTGCAGATAGCGCAACCCCCCATGCAATATTCTCAGGCTGTTAAAGCTGGTCCTCCCTCCGAAATCCCCTTTCCACAAGAAGAGGACGTTTCCCCATTCTGGCGGCTTCCAGAGACAGACAGACGCCGTAGACCCCGCCACCGACAATGATAAGATCATATTCGAGACGACTTGCTTCTTCTGGATTGCGCTCAATTTTGCTCATCATATGAGTTCATTCTCTTTGTACCAATCGGCAGTTATTGCAAGCCCGTCACGCAAGCTATATTTCGGCCGGTACCCTAGAACAGTCTTAGCCTTCTCAATCGAAAAGGCACGGTCACTGTGAAAAAACTCGACCCGCCGGGGGTAGATCGGCGGACTGATCCCCAACGGTCGACAGACACGATCACAGATCTCAGCGGCCACCGAAACAGGATAGAAAGGTAAGGAAAGCTTCGGAGGCGTTTTACCTAAAACGTCAGCAATCGTAGCAACCAACTCACGAATCGTGGTGTACTCTTCCCCGCCGATCGTAAAGACCTCACCAAGCGCAGCATCGTGAGTCCCGCACAGCATGATACCATCGATCAGGTCATCGATATAGGTCATGTGATAAAGAACGTTCCCGGAACCGATCATGACAAAGCGTCCACGCTGAATCGGCCGAAACAGCTTTAGAAAACGGGTATCACCAGGACCATAAATACCGACCGGGCGAACAACGCTCCCAGGCAAACCGCAGAAAAATACTCGCGCGCTAAAAGTTCCCATCCAGCTTGGATTGCTGATAGTGATCGCCCGGTGAAAAACGATAATTTTCTGCCGCCGGAGGATGCTCAATCGTCCCCTGAACCCCGACGGTTGAGCAATGCACAAATCGATCAACACCATGCTCTTTTGCAGCGTCAAGCAGATGCCTTGTTCCTTCAACGTTCACCAGGCGAAATTCGTCATGACTGGAATGTTCCGTTCGATATGCGGCAGCGATATGATAAACGGTCCCTACCCCGGGAAAGCGCTTCTGACAGCCTCTCTATCTTTCAAATCAACGGCAAGAACCTCCACCCCAAGATTTATATATGAATCGATGAGAGCTGCTTTTTTCTGAAAGCTTTTCGGCGAAACGTAAGCGACAACGCTTTCTCCGTTTTTAATAAGGCGTTCACACAGTTTTCCACCTGTAAAGCCTGTCACACCAGTGACCAGGGTTTTCGTCAAAGTTTTCCCTCCAACCAACGTTCACGCCAAGCTTGAAAAATCATGAGCGACCAGAGAATATGACTGTGATTCTCCTGCCCGGACAAATGTTCTCGCTTCAACCGCTCAACCGTATCAACCCTGAACAGTTCTTGAGAAGCAAGCGTCTTACTGGACAACAATCTTTCCATTAAGGGCCTGAGTTCATCTTTCAACCAGTTTTTAATCGGGATACTGAACCCCTCCTTCGACCTGTAGACACACTTCTCCGGGAGATATCTGCCGGCAACCTTTTTCAGTATCGACTTTGTTTCACCATTCTCTATTTTCAACCGCGCAGGAACCTTAAAGGCGAGCTCAACAACGTTTTATCAAGAAAAGGAACCCTCGCCTCCAGGGAGACCGCCATCGACATACGATCAACTTTAACGAGAATATTATCGACCAGGTAACTCTTAAAATCAACGTACAAACTTCGATTCAAAGCTTCTCGACAACCGGCTGCCTGAAACAGTTCATCGATATGATGTGATGCTCCTCTGTTCAACTTACTCAAAGCACATTCTGTAAACAGATCCTTTCGCCGGCTATCACCGGCAAAAATACGCCAGCGTGCATGAGACAGGCTCTCCGGTTGAGAAGCTCCCTCAACAAATCTCTTGGCCTTGTTGATCAGGCCCTTTTTTAGCAGCCCGCGGCTTTTATTCGATTCAAAACCGGCTCAATAACACCATGACGAACAAATCCCGGCACCTTATTATATTTTCGAGCGAGCTCATCAGCCAGATAGGATTCATATCCGGCAAAGAGTTCATCACCTCCATCGCCACTCAAGCAGACCTTAACGTGACCACGTGCAAGCTTTGAAACGAGATAGGTTGGGAAAATTGAAAAATCGCCAATCGGATCATCCATGAAATACATAAAAAATCGAAGGATTCGGCGATATTTGGAGTGATAACCTCCGTCTCATGACGCAGATTCAGATGTTTCGCGACTCGGTTCGACCAGTCAAGCTCACTGTAGGTTGGATCGTCAAAACCGATACTGAAGGTCTGGATATCACCCGACATGGCAGAGATCAGAGACGAATCAACACCACCGGAGAGAAAACTGCCCAAAGGGACATCACTGACAAGCTGCGCCTGCACACTCCTGCGTAACGCATTATCAATTTTCTCCTGCCACGCGCTATCGGATACAGAGCATTCTTCTTTTTCAACAGGGACATCCCAATATTTTTCGATCCGATATCCTTCCGGTTTATGCAGTTCAACCACTATTTGATGACCCGGTAACAGTTTGAAAATATCTTTAAAAGAGTCTCAGCCCCCGGGACATATTCCCAGGCGAGGAAGTCCGCAAGGCCCTCGAGATTCAAATCGCGTGGAACCGTTCCACTGGCAAGAAGAGCTTTAATCTCTGAACCCCAGACAAGCGTATCTGAACCGACATAATAAAAGAGCGGCTTGATGCCGATATGATCGCGAACGAGCAAAAGGCGGTCGTTCTCCATATCGTGCAACGCGATACCAAACATCCCGTTCAAATACTTAGGGAAATCATCGCCATACTCTTCATAAGCGTGAACGATGACTTCAGTGTCACTCTGTGTTGAGAACACATGGCCACAGGTTTCCAGATCGGCGCGAAGCTCTCTGTAGTTATATATTTCACCGTTAAAGACCGTTCTGACGGTTCCGGATTCATTGAACAGTGGCTGACTGCCCCCATCAAGGTCGATAATAGAGAGGCGACGCATCCCCAACCCTACGTTGCCACGGATATCCACACTCTCTTCATCAGGCCCGCGATGAATAATCGTGTCACACATCGCCCTGATCACCCGCTGACTGGGAGAGCGATCCTGATTCAGGTAAGCCAGCCCTACTATCCCGCACATAAATCGAGTGACTCCAACAAGGCTTTCATCTTCTGCTCATAAACAGATCGAGAATACTTTTGAGCATAGAGTGCTTCAGCGGCAACGACGACAGACTCAACGCGAGCTGATGATTCAAACGCTTCTATGAGCCCTGCAGACATCGATTGCGGGTCGGGCTCGACAAGAATAGCAACGTCGTCGTTGAGAACCTGAGTGTGAGAATAGATATTGGTAGCAACCAGAGGGATTCCACTCGCCAACTGCTCATACACTTTAAGTGGTGTATTGGTACCGCGACTTCTCGGGGAAACAAGAACAGCAGCCTGTTTTGACAGAGCGCGGGCCATTTCGGGCGACACCATTCCTGTAAAATGTACTGTTTCATCAAGTCCCAGAGATGAGGCTCGATCCATATACTCCTGAATCTGCTCCCTCCTGCCACCGACGATGAGCAAACCGACTCCCGGGAGAGTTTTATTGAGTTGTCCAAAAGCATCGATCAGCAGATCGATCCCTTGGTAAGCCTCTAAAGTGCCAGCATATACAGCCGTGGGTTTTCCAGACAGAAAATCAAGAGCGGCTTGATAAGTACTGTCATCAAGATAAGAAGCCGAACTATCAGCCCCCTTAATCTTGACGGGATCAAAGATCGAGTTCTCAATCAGAAAGTGACAGCTCTTATCCTTCAGCAAAGAAAGAGCATACTCTTCGAGATCGGGGCAGATCGTTATAACCGCATCAGCCCTTCTTAAACTAAAATCCTCCAGCTTTTTGAAAATACCGATCAACATTCCAGAGCTTGAAAATTTAAAATTCTCAAGCTGCTGGGGAAGGCTTGAATGCATGTCATAAACCATCTTGAAACGAAAAATCGGCTTCAGAAATGCGCAGAAAAAAACCGACTCTTCATGCGCATGAACGAAGTCGTAACGATTTCGGACAAGCAACCAGAGTGTCCACAAAACAATAAAGACATCGAGGAACAACTTCAAAAACGAAGGGCCGATTTTTACTTTCCCGAAAAAAGGAAAGTCCGGTATGCGAACAATTCTCACTCCAGGGATATCGACATCCTGCCCCTGTCCATAGGTTAAAAGATCGATATCATAGCCCATGCCTGCAGTCACCAGAGTTCGGTAATAAACACTGAATGGTGTCCCTCGTGGTGAAAAAAACGGCTGTGGCGCAATGACGAGAATTTTCATGCCGCTCCCCTAAAAAGAAAATCGCTTTCGTATCTGCATAGCGATCTGGTAGTAAATGAAATTAAATAAGGTTTCCCTCCGGCCGAACGACCGGGGCTGCGAGTCCAATCCCAACAGCAGTTTCTGAAGAGAAGACTTCGGAGAGCCCTGATCAAGCCTCCCCTCAAGGATAAAACCATAACTGGCAAGTCGATGCTGCTGCTTGACAAAGGGCAGAGGATCACTGCCGGGCAAGGTAAAAACACCATTCTCCCGAGCACGTGAAAACAGAGTCGGCGATGAAATCAGGGAAAGCCGATTCCCGTTATCTCCAAGAAAGACGCCATCAGAAGATTTCAAGCGCGAAATGTACTTATCGACAATCTCACCACGCCGCCCAATCCACTTTCCGAACCCCCAGGGCAGAACCGGTATGCCGCCGCACTCACGAACAGAAGCGACAGAACCTTCCAGAGAAGCTCCATCAGGAATTTCGGCAACAACCCCTAAAGCCAGAACCTCAAGCTTTTCAAGCGTAACAATCTGCCTTCCGGCGATGACAACAATTTCATCACCAGACCGGTTACGCAATCGGATCGAACAGTCTTCAGAAGTGGAAACAGTCTGCCACTCATCATTATCAAAAAAAGATCCTGCGTCGGAATGGAGACGAGCAAAAGTATCAACACCCCGGCTCTCCGTAAACAGAAGAACCAGGTCAACAGATTCATCCTGGGAGGGAGGTGAATACCTTTTAAAATTATTTAAAGCAAAATTTAAAAACTCAGTATTAATGAAAACAATGATGATAATGGACATGTGAATCTACCATGACTGCCATGAGCTAAGCCTCCAAGCAAACATACTCCCATCAAGGACAATGCTCACAATCAAAACCTGTTCTGAGGAAAAACAACCATCTCACTCCTGAATCGTCTCGACGAGATAATCCTTTTGTTTACGCCCAAAGGTAAAAGCAATGATTTCTCCAAGCAAACCTATGCCGCAGATCGAACTGCCGGCAACCATAAGCAAAAGTCCGGCCATCAAAAGCGATGAATCACCCAAACCGACATTTGCCGTTATTCTTAACAGCACAGCGGCCAGCATCGAAATAAAACCAAAGCAGAAAAGAATCATCCCTCTTAAGCCGAAATAACGCAGCGGTTTGCGTACAAAGCGATAAACAAAGTGCATGCTGCACAAATCGACAAAACGAATGAGATAAGTTCTCAGTCCCAGAAAACCGACTTTCCCGCGCTCCTCGATATGGGCAACGGGAAGCTCAGATATTTTATACCCCTTACTCTGCGCCAGAAGAGGGAGATAGCGGTACAGATCTCCATAGAGAATAATCTCTGAAAAAACCCTTTTGCTCACGACTCGCAAGGCGCAACTTAAATCATGAACCTGAACCTTGGTCATAAAACGAACAAGCCAGTTGAACAACCACGATTGAATCTGGTTGATCAAAGGGTCGACCCGATTCTTTCTCCATGGGATTGCAAGATCAACCTCACCCGAGGCAACGGAGCGGATCAGCTTTTCCTGGTCGGGGTAATCAACCTGCTGATACGGTCCGCAGATATACAAAAAGTCGCCCCTGCACTCCTCCACAGTTGTTTGCAATCCGACACCCGAGTATATCCTACGTGAGAACTCAACCAGTTTTATATCCGGCGCATCGTAAGGCCATTCCTTCAAGCATTTCTTTGCAAAATGACCGGGGCCGTTAACCAGCAGAATCAGTTCGTGTGAATAGCCAAGGTTGGAGAAATACTCATGAACCTCTAGAAGAGTCGTGACAAAACCCGCCTCCTCAGACTCAAGCAGCATGACAATAGAGCAATCGAGTTCACTCGGGAAATCACTCATGCGTTGCCTCACGTTCAGATGCAGAGAAGACACCCCTCTTGACTGTCGCCGAAATCAGCCCGGTGTGACTAAGATCGGTCAGTGAGATGGCAAGTTCTCCAAGAACCCAAGCGCCAACAGGATTAACCCACCCGACAATGAGATAACACTGCCCAGAGTAAAGAATATCGCCTTCCCCTCTGTCCAGCCTAGTCCTGCAGCCAAAAAGGCCAGGAGCAGCAGGAACAGGCTCAACAGAAAGAAAGGGATGCCGCAAAGGACAAAACCTTTAAGTGGCGTTGAAGAAAATCGAATCAGCAGATTAATCGCAAAAACGTCGGAAAAAACCTTAAATATACGGTCAAATCCGTATTTGGACAGACCAAACTGCCGCTCATGATGACTGACGGGGATTTCTGCGACGCTCGCACCTGTCATGCTCGCCATCGCAGGAAAAAAAACGGTGCATTTCACCATAACAGTGAAGATTGCGAATACAATCGGCACGGTAAGCCTTAAGCGAGCAACCATAATCGTGAAGACTGACTCCAGTCGTTAACGAAATGAGACCATTCGCGATTTTTGACGGAAACACACGGCTGAAATGATCCTTACGATACTTACGCCAACCGCTGACAATATCGTATCCTTCGTCAAGCTTTTCCAACAGTATGGGGATATCGGCAGGATCATTCTGTAAATCACCGTCAAGAGTCACGATAATCTCACCGCGGCTATGGTCAAAGCCGGCAACCATAGCGGCAGTCTGACCACAATTATTGCGCAGCTGATGGCTCTCAACTGGGGGAAAGCGTTCAAGTGTTCAGAGACGACAGACCAGGTTGAATCGCTTGAACCATCATCAACGAGAATCAGTTCCCAAGGAAAAGTAAAAGAACTACCGACTTCATGAACTCGCTGAATGAGAGGAGAAACCGATTCTTCTTCGTTGTATAAGGGGATAACTATACTTAGGTACATGGTCACATCACCCTCTCACAAATGTTCATCGTTCAGTTCAAAACTTATAGACTTGGATTGTACCATCAATTGATACAAATTGTAGGTTCTCTGCATAGCGGCTGTTAAATTCAGCAGCATCTCTTGTCAGGTAGCTGCTATCCTGAGAAATCACCCAAACAGCGGCGCCGCTCGAAATCATCGAATCCAGTTCATCCAATGCGCTCACAATGAAAGCATTGCTCCATATGTCTTTTGTATCATCACAGGCCGCCAGGTTTTTGTACTCCATGCTCTTCCGATCGATATATCTATATGCCAAGGGAACGTTCAGGTAAAAATCCACAACCCCCAAAAATGAAACCACCTCATCGCCAACTGCGATATTCTCATTGATGTAACGTGCGGCCCCCTCGTAATCATATCGCTGGTAGTAAAATGATGCCATTTCAGGCGAATAGTTTAATCTAAAAATTGTATTCCTCAGCTGAAACATTAAAAAAAATGCTTGAAATTAAAAGTCCTCACTCATAAACACAAAAGCGAGAGGCAATGAGAGCAAAACGATATAAGGGCGCGAAAACAAGACAGCAACTTTCACGACAAAAGACGCGATCAATATCAAAAAGAGCGGATAAAGAAAGAAGGTGTATCTCGCAGCAACATATCCTGTTTTCAGAGTGCCGACGATAACACACATCACCAAGACAACACTTAATATCAAGCGCACATTACCATCTTCTACCGACCTCCCCTTAACAGAAATCCATAGCAGAGCAACAAGACACAATGACAGAACGACAATCAGTTTTGGGTAAACAGTAAACCACGGCCAAAACACAAAATCGTAAATATTGGGAAACTCGAGCATCGCCTTGGCATTACTGAACAGGGCAACATCAGACAGCAGAAAAACATAAAGAAATGAAACGGCAGAACTCACGATAAGCGAACTGAAGAATGGCTCTTCATCCCTGAATGACTTTAAAGAAACTCTATAATTCTTCAGCAAGCCCATCAAGATTCCCAAAATCAAAACACATGTCCCGAAAGCGAACTGATTTATCAAAAACGACAAAAGGATGATTGTCATAAAAACGGAAGTCATCATTCCAGGTCGTTTTTTTCAAAAAAATATCAGCAATAGCTCTGACACACATGAGCAACGCAACAAAAAACAACACCCACTCGAGAACACTATCGTAAGACGAATAAAAAACCGTCGGCATAACCAACAGACCGCCACCATCAGAAGAAGCAACAGTATTGGAAGGCACACCAAGTC